>Ga0099364_10006341_pt1 | contig 17247 bp, 12 predicted proteins | sample TergutTh196P3_FD_73070 | JGI IMG/M metagenome (GOLD analysis project Ga0099364, IMG submission 73070) | Microcerotermes parvus P3 segment gut microbial communities from Pointe-Noire, Republic of the Congo - Th196 P3 | ecosystem: Host-associated > Arthropoda: Insects > Digestive system > Gut ... | reverse complement strand
GATTTTTTTACATTTTCAACTTCATCTAAAATTATTTTAAGAACTTCCTTTCGCGAAATATAAGACCCAAGGATTTGCGAACAAGTTATCGCTTTTCCTGAAGGAACAGGGTTATTTACATTAACGCCGATTCCTCCTGTAAGCCATGTGATCAAATCGCCTTCACCTGAAATCTCTGTAGTAATCCCAGCGATTTTTCTTTGGTTTATGTAAATATCATTCGGCCAGCGAAGGAAAGCTTTCTTTCCGCAAATTGACGTAAGACTCTTTGCAACGGCAATCTGCATTGTAAGCGAAGACATTGTATAGTCGGCTATCGTAAGACGGGGGCGCTCTAAAATTGAAAAGAAAAGCCCTCCCTGCCGCGAAACCCATGTCCTTCCATGTCTGCCTCTTCCTGCTGTTTGTTTTTCGGCAGTAAAAACACTTCCGCCGCCTGCTCCTTTAAGTGCGTGTTCTCTTGCCCTGTCCATTGTACTTCCGGTGTTTTTATAGTGGTAAAACAATTTTTCTTTTTCACCGAATTCCCATGGGTAAAGAAAATCTTTTTCATTTTTTGGATCAAGAAGATATCCTGTTTCTTTTGTCTCAATGGAATATCCCGCTTCTACAAGAGCCTGCACGGTTTTCCATACAGCAACGCGGGAGATCCCCATCTCTTTTGCAAGAATTCCTCCGCTTATTGGAACTCCCTGTTTTTCGCGTAACTGTACAAGCAGCCGCGCTTTGCTTGAAAGTTTTTTGTCATCCGTGTTATTCACCGTTAAATCCCCCTTGCAGCTAATGCCCTTGCTTTGAGCGCCGCTTTTTCAAAACTAAGTGTAATTAAAATAAAAACCAATGTAAATATTTTTTTGTAACCCTGTTTGCCTCCCCGCGCTTTCCATGCAAGGTTGACATTTGCCCATATATTAAAAATTTCAGGGATAAAGCACAAAAAAAGCGATATGTTTTCTGTAAACTTGGGCTGCGGGGAAATCCGTTTTCCAAATACCGGTAAACAGGAAAACAATTTTCTGATATACCGTTCTATTGAATTTAAACCATCTCTTATTTCGATTGAGCTGGTGGTACGAAAAAACATCGCAGAAAGCTGAATAACAAGCGTTAGGCGTAATACAATGCGAAGGAATTCACTGTGGGGAAGCAGGATAGTGAGTGATGAAAAGCCAGCAGCGAACAGTGAAGAGATTATTGAAAGGACATACATGATTGCCGCGTAGTAGAGAGCGGGTTTTAAATCTGTTACTTGTTCACTTAAGGTAAATTTAAAAAGAAATGCCGCTATCACTGCCAGAGTAATTCCTGCTGCAAGCAAATGGGAAGGCAGGGACATGCAGAAAATTGAAAGGGGGAGCAGCAGAAAAAGTTTTATAATTGCAGGCAGTTTATGCAGAGGGGTTTTAATTATTTTGTATTTAAATACGGCCTGTTTTCCTTTTACCATAAAAGGTCTTCCAGTTTTTGTACAGGGTTTTTTAACGGATTATGAATCCCCCACGATTCAAGATCGAGAGAAAGGGCATGCACGGCGGTTCCTTCAAAAACTTTTTTTCCTTTGTAAAGTACAATAAAATGACCGGCAAGCGCAAGACATTTTTCGAGCTCATGCGTAAGTATTATTATTGTTTTGCCTGCTGTTTTGAGTTTTTGAAAAAGCCCGTTTACCTGTAGAATGCCGGGAAAATCCAGATTCGCATAGGGTTCGTCAAATATAATAATTTCCGCGTCCATTGCCAAAACCCCTGCTGCCGCAAGACGGCGTTTTTCTCCGCCGGAAAGCGAACGTGCGGGGAAATCCGCCCTCTGTTCAAGACCGGTTTGGGTAAGTGCACTTTCAACACGGACGCGGGTTTCCGCATTTGAAAGCCCCATATTACGAGGTCCGAACGCAATGTCCTGACGCGGAGTTTCACCTAAAATTTGGGCATCCGGCTCCTGAAACACAAGTCCGATCCTGCCGTTTGTTTTTACACTGCCATAACTTGCCGTATCAAGACCTGCGATGATGGACATTAAAAGGCTTTTGCCGGAACCGTTTGCTCCCGCAATGATATTGCAGCTTCCATACTCAATCGACAGAGAAATATCATCAAGTGCGTAAAAAAGCCCTTCACGGATCTGCTCATTACAAGATAAATCTTCATCATAAACACGAAAATGTTTGGTTACATTTTTAAGACTTACAGCTTTTATTTTATTCTCCATCAGAATTAATGTAACGTGCCGCAATAGGACGAAGTTTAAGGGCAAGCGGGATGCTGATTGCAAGTTTAATTAAATCGTAGAGGATAAATGGAACAACACCGGCAGTTATCGCGGCTTTAAAAGACATTGAATTTAAAAACATCATGTAAATAGCCCCGCATAAAAGAATCAGGGCAAAGCCCAAAAATGATGCAATGGTAAGCCTGACTAAAAATCCCGGGCGAACTTTTTTCTCGCTGATTTTAGGTAATCCGCAAAAAAGCCCCGATACAAGCCCCGCAACAAAATACCCGATTATGTAACCGCCAAGGGGAGTAAGAAAAACCCCAAAACCTCCGGGAATTACAAATACGGGAATTCCAATAAGACCTGCCGCAATTAAAATGAAATTTGAAACACCGCCATAAAAACCGCCAAGTACAGTTCCGGCAAGCACCACAAACATATTTTTAAGTACAATAGGTACACCCCCGGGCAGCGGGACAATAAAGAAATTTGAGACAGCAATTAATGCCGCAAAAACCGCAGTAAATACATAACGATTTCTTAAGTTTTTAGATATATTTTTCATGTTAACCTGAATTGTAGTACGGTTAACGCAATTTGTCAAGACCGAAAATAATTGTACCAAGTTATAAGGGGTTTTATTTAGATTCGATCTTGTCGCCTGTTACATTCAAGACCTTATTCACTGTTCCTGTGCCGAGGGGGAGCAGCGTAAGTCCGGAAAGTGAGCTTTTTATAAAACAAATTTCTCTAATTATATGTCCGCGGGCTGTTCCTTTTTGTTCGAATTTGGTCACAGGGCGCCATTCCTGCGGCGGAGCAAAGCCGTCGTGGGCATTGCATAAAAGGGGCGTTGCGGCAAGTTCCTCAAGCGCACTTTGGGCGTAGTCTTCCCAGTCGGTGGTCATGTAGAAGCAACCTTGCGGCTTCAGGCAAGCCGCAAGGTTTTGAGTGAATGGGAGCTTTATCAGACGGCGTTTATGATGCCGCTTTTTGGGCCAGGGGTCGGGGAAAAAAACGTGGATTGCATCAAGGGAATTTTCCGGAAGCATTTTTTCTACGATGGCTACGGCATCGTATTCGATTATCCTGATGTTTGTAAGATTTCGTTTTTCAATTTCCCATAAAAGCCGCCCTACTCCGGGACGGTGGACTTCTATTCCAAGGTAATTTTTCTGCGGGTTTGCCTGCGCAATTTCTGCGGTTGCGATTCCCATTCCAAAGCCGATTTCCATTGTTACGCCGTGCCGATTTTCAAACACTTTTTGGAAATCCAGTTTTTCTTCATTAAAAGGAATTATGAATTTTGGAGATAATGATTCATAGGCTTTTTTCTGGGCTGCCGTAAAATGCCCTGCCCTTATCACATAGCTTTTGTTCATTGACCGATAGCAACTACATTGGTAAACGCGCTGCAGAAATTATCTTCGTCTTCCGCCCAAAGCGCGGCTGTTCTTACAGAGGAAGATAATCGAAGGTCTGAAACATTGCCGGAAAGGGAATCAAGTACAATCGTTGTAACATAAGCGCCGCTTTGATCATAACAGACTAAACGATTAACAGGCCACCTTGAATTAATTGTATAAATATCTGAAGAAATTTCAATTTCCGGGAATGGATAAAGGACAGCTCCGTCATAGGTAAAATTGCGCTCGCTGTATTCGCCGCTTTTGTTAATTAATACTGCCCGGAACACGCCGCTTGGCAAGCTGCCTTCGGTTACAGCTATGCTCCGCGTACCGATCCAATCCTTTCCTTCTTGAGTATATTTCACCCATTCGTCGCTTGAAATTTTCCAGCGAAGCTGCTCTCTGTCATGATAAAGATAAAGCTCATCCAGATTATCAAGCCCGTCCTCATCCTGCGGAATAATAAAAAATGAAAACCGTTCCTGCACACTATTCTCTTCTTGATATAAAACCAACTGAATAAAGCCATAAACAATTTCCGGCTTGGAGTTTGAGCAGGAAATTGATAGCAAAAAAACTGCCAAAAGAACCAAAAAAAAGAAGAAATTTTGTCCCGATATTTTTCTAAAATTCATATTTTATACATTAGATTGTAGTTAAATATATAAAAATTGTCTACAATGAAAACATGAATATTTGGTTTGCATCAAACAACATCCACAAAAAATCGGAGCTTGAAGCTATTCTTAACATCAGCCTAAAAATACCCTCTGAAGCAGGAATTAAATTCGATCCCGATGAAACAGGAATTACCTTTTGTGAGAATGCACTGATAAAAGCAAGAGATTTAAAAAATCTATTGGGTAATGATGATCCTGTAATTGCCGATGATTCAGGGCTTTGTGTTGACGCTCTTGGCGGAAGACCCGGCGTTCTTTCTGCGCGGTATGGTTTTTCTGATGAAAAGAAGCTGACAAGTGAAGGGCAGAATCTGCTTTTGCTTGATGAACTTGGAGAAAGTCCAAACAGGAGCGCACGTTTTGTTTGCGCCATGGTTCTTTTATTTGATAACGATCGTTTTTTTATTTCGCAGGAAACGCTTGAAGGAGAAATTGTTAAAACAGGCGGAATGAGGGGAGACGGCGGCTTTGGTTATGACCCGGTTTTTCTTTTAGGGCAATTCAACAAAACGCTTTCAGAAATTTCTGCGGATGAAAAAAACAGAATAAGCCACAGAGGAAAAGCTGCCGCCCGTATTGCATACTTCCTTGAAAATTTTTTAATATAAGAAAGAACTTACAAAACACGATTTGGGAGAAACTTTGTCAAGACTCAACATAGAAACTCAATTAAATGATCCACAAATGGAAGCAGTACGCGCCATAGAAGGGCCTGTGTCAATTATAGCCGGAGCAGGTTCGGGAAAGACAAGGGTTATAACATACAGAATCGCATACATGCTCGACAGGGGAATTCCCCAGTCATCTATTCTTGCCCTCACCTTTACAAATAAAGCAGCGCATGAGATGGAATTTAGGGTAAAAAGTTTAACAGGCAAAAAACTTCAAAGTCTGAATATAAGCACATTCCATGCATTCGGTCTTAAAATAATCAGGGATGAATACGAACTTCTTGGCTACAGAAAAAATTTTTCCATTTATGATGAAACAGACAAGATGTCCCTTATAAAAGAATCCTTGAGGGAATGTAAAATGTATTCGCCAAAAATCGATCTTTACTCTCTTAGTCAATTTTTTTCCAAAATAAAAACAGGTCTTGCAGTATGGACAGAAAACGCCGGGATGGAACCTGTTTATGATGAATACCAGCAGGGATTAAAAATTTACAATGCGGTTGATTTTGATGATCTTTTGACAATTCCACTTGAACTTTTTGAAAAGCATGATGAAGTAGTTCAAAAATACAGGCAAAAATACCGTTACATCATGGTTGATGAATTTCAGGATACCAGCTTAATTCAGTATAAATTGATGAGAATATTAGCCGCGGATGAAAATGCAAATGTTTGCGTGGTAGGCGATGATGATCAGTCAATTTATTCATGGAGAGGCGCAAATTTCGGCAACCTGTTAATGTTTGAAAAGGATTTTCCCGGGCGGGTTGAAATAAAACTCGAGCAAAATTACCGCTCTACTTCCACAATATTAAGCGCGGCAAACGGGGTTATTTCCCATAATACGGGAAGAAAAGAAAAAAACCTCTGGTCTCCTGTCAAAGGCGGAAAGCAAATAGAATTATCTTTTCCCGAAAACGAAACTGCAGAAGCTGAATTTATTGCATCAGAAATCCGGCATTTAAAGATTACAGAAAATTATTCATATCATGACTATGGAGTTCTTACAAGAACAAATTCTCTTGCACGTAACATAGAAGAGGCATTTTTATCGGAAAATATTCCCTACCGTGTATCCGGCGGAACCAGTTTTTTCCAGCGCAAGGAAATAAAAGACATCATCTGCTACCTGCGCCTTATTGCAAATCCAAATGACGATATCAGCCTTCTTCGTATTATTAACACTCCGCGCAGGGGAATTGGAAAGACGACAATTGCCACACTAAGCGATATTGCAAGGAAAAACCATTTGAGTCTTTGGGATTCTCTTTTGCGCCTTAATTATACGAGGTCGCAGGGGCAGGGGCTTTTTCAGGATGAAAATGCGGCAACAGAACTGGAAGAATTTGCCTTAATGATAGAGAATCTGCGAACATTGTTTTTAGAACGGAAATGGGAAAATAATAAACCATGGAAACTTTCAGGCTGTGTACACACATTGGTTGATACAATTGACTATTGGAGTTACCTTGTTCTTGAACACAGCAGAGATGAAAAAAAAGCAAAATGGAAATACAGTAACATAGAATATTTTATCCGTATGATAGAAAACTGGGAGTCCAATCCCGATAACCTTGACGGCGGTCTTTATCCCTGGCTTAACAGGATTAGCCTTATAACGCGTGATGATGATGAGGATAATACGGGCAAGGTTAATTTAACAACAATTCATGCGGCAAAAGGTCTTGAGTTTCCTGTTGTGTTCATTGCGGGAGCTGAAGAAGGTATAATCCCGCATGAAAAAAGCATAAGCGAAGACGAAACCGAAGATGGCGGCAGCGTTGAGGAAGAGCGCAGGCTTTTTTATGTTGCAATAACAAGAGCCCGTGAAAAATTGTACATAACAAGCTGTAAAAAACGCAAATCTCTGCAAAGTGTATCCGAATGCACCCCTTCTCCATTCCTTGAAGAAATTCCGCCAGAGCTTATAATAATTAGCGAAGAAGAAAAAAAAGATGTCGACGATGAAACAAGGGAAAAATTCATGTCAATGATGAAATCTATGTTAAGTCAGCAAGTTTAAAAACTTTGACCTTTAGAGCAGTTCGGTTTGTCTAAGTGTCAGCCTAAAGGGAAATATTATTAAACGGCGGCGCTTCTTCAAGCACTCTGGAAATTATGCGGTGATTTTCCAGAAGTAAATCAGGATCATTTTCAATGATGCCCATTACATCCGCACGTGCTTTCTCAAGAATTTTAATATCGCGGATTGGATCTGCAATTCCAAGAACAAGATACCCTGATTGTTCAATTCCGGTAATTTGACCCGGGCCGCGTAATTTTAGATCCTCTTCTGCAATGACAAAGCCGTCATTGCTTTCAAACATTGCTTTAAACCGCGTTTTACCGTCTTCTGTTAATTCATCAGAGTAAACAAGAAAGCAATAGGACTGCTCACTGCCCCGCCCTACACGGCCGCGCAATTGATGCAGCGCGGAAAGCCCAAAACGTTCCGCATGTTCGACAATCATACATGTTGCATTTGGTACATCCACGCCAACTTCCACTACGCTTGTTGCGGCAAGTATTTTTATTTCGCCCTTGCGAAAATCATCCATTGTTTGTTTTTTTTCTTCTTCAGGCAATTTTGAATGAATTAATGCGGTCTTGTACCCGGGAAATATCTCTTTTGCAAGCCTGTCCGCCATGGAAACTGCATCTTTTAAATCATCTGTAAGTCCCTGCCCTTCAATTAACGGATAGACAAAATATGCCTGCCTGCCCTTCTCCAGTTCTTTATGAATAAAATCATAAACCTTTTTTTCATTTGATTCTTTTGCAAGATGGGTTATTACGGGCTTTCTTCCCTGCGGCATATCTTTTATGGTTGAAACATCCATGTCGCCAAAAACAGTTAATGCCAATGTCCGCGGTATTGGGGTTGCACTCATCATAAGGAGATTAGGCATTTCCCCCTTTGTCATTATAAGAGAACGCTGCGTTACGCCAAAACGGTGCTGTTCGTCTATAACAACTAATTTTAAATTTTTATATTCAACATCCTTTGAAAAAAGCGCGTGTGTTCCTACAACGATATCAATCTTTCCATTTGCAAGATTTTTTATAAGTTCCCTGCGTCCCTTTGCTTTGACATTTCCCGTAAGAAACGCTATATGAACCCCAAGCGGTTCAAGAAGACGGGCTGCGTTTTCCGCATGCTGCCTTGCAAGTAATTCTGTCGGAGCCATAATAGCCGTCTGGGCGCCCTGCTCAACGGTAAAAAGCGCCGCCATAAAGGAAACTAAAGTTTTTCCCGATCCTACATCGCCCTGTAAAAGCCGAGCCATTGGAATAACAGATGATATATCCTGATTAATTTCTTTTATTGCTTCAATTTGTCCATGAGTAAGAGTAAACGGAAGCCTTTCCAGCAGTCTTTTTTGGATTGGCGTCATTTCACTGTCTTTTACATTATTGACATTCGCACTGATGTTAATTCGTTTTTTCCTTTCAAGAGCGCGCCTGCAAATAATTACTTCAAGGTAAAACAACTCTTCATAGATTAGTGTTTCTTTTGCCTTTAAAATAATTTCCATTGAAGAAGGACAGTGGATTTCTTTTATTGCCTGTTTTTTTGACAAAAAATTGTATTTTTTGATTATTTCATCCGGGAGTTCGTTCTCTATTTCTTCGGCATATTTATTTAAAACATATGATGTAAAATGCCGGAGCGTTGATTGACTGAGCCCAAGAGTCAGCGGATATACAGGCAGTATTTTTCCAAAATCTTTGTTTTTCTCCATGGGACTGTAGCTAAAATCACTGCACTGGAGTTCGCCGTATTTTATTTTAAAACAACCTCTCATCATGTGCCGCGAACCGGCATAGAGCTGTTTTGCCATCCAAGGGCGTTTAATAACGTTAAAAACAAGAAGCGCTGCCTGTGCGCTTTCATCTTCAATATAAATTTTAAGCGTTCTTGTTTTTCCAAATCCTAAATATTCCTGTTTAAGAACAGTTACCTCTGTATAAACTTTATTATTCTGATAATTTTTTAACAGAACAATTTTTCTAAAATCTTCCCAGTCACGCGGATAATGCTGTATAAGATCTAATACAGTGTATATTCCAAGGCGGGCAAGTTTTGGTATTGATTCTGTAGATTTTTTAAAGACAGTGTTAATTGGAACAGTTAATGAACGTAAAAACATTAGATTTAAAACCAAATTTCCGCAACACATTTACAATTTTTTATTTTGTAAATTAATTCATCTTTGGCTGAAATATCAAGACCTGTAGCAGTACGGATTATTTTTTCCTTTCCTGAAACAGGAATATGAATAAAAGTTGTACAAGAGCCCGCGTTCTCCGCAAGATAATCCCGCAGTTGATTCAGAGCGTCATTATCATCCGCCAGGTTTTCCTTTAATTTGATGTGTACTTCCACAGGGGTTTGTTCGGTATTTTTTTTACTTTCATCATTATTCTCTTTAGCTTCTTCTTTTCTTACAGCACTGCGGCTTAAATGCGCAAAATCTGCGATACTCGTAACTTTTAGGCTGATTTTTTCCGGATTACGTTCGTTTTCCGGATCAATGCTTCCTTTAAGGGCTATAATTTCATCAAGTTTAAGAAGATGTTTACATTCCGCATATACCTTGTAAAAAAAGACAAGATCAATGTCCCCTTCAAAATCCTGCAATGTACCAAATGCCATAATATTGTTGTTTTTGTCTGTAATCTCGCGAAAATCTTTCAAAAAACCAATTACTGTGTAATTTCCTTTTTTTGCATTAGGTAGTAACGAACTTTTTAAATCCGCCATATATTTCCATGTATTTTTGTGAATTCTATTTTTTTCTTCCTGTTCTTTTACTTCTTTAACTACTTTTTCCACATCATATTTACTTACAATATCTTCCACTATAAAGCTGTATTTATCTTTTTCTTTCTGATAATCAATTTTACCTTTAAGAATATAGACTTTATCATTTTCGATTCTGTTCATTACTCTTTCCCATACGCCGGAAAAGAACGTGATTTCAATTTCTCCATTAAAGTCAGCAATCGAAGCAAAAGCCATTTTGCCGCCCTTTGATGTATTTACTGTTTTAATTTTTTTAATTATTCCTACAAGAATGCAGCTTCCCGTTTTTAGGTTTTCGCTTTGGCTTAAATCAACCGTTACGGCGTTCTCCCAAATTTCTTTGTATTCATCCATAGGATGACCGGAAAAATAAAATCCAATTAATTGCTTTTCAAGATTCAGCCTATCTATTCTGCTCATTTGCGGGAATTCTTCAAATTTAAATTCAGATGTATTTTCTTCGCCAACATCATCAAAAAGATTACTCTGCCCAAGTTCTTTATATTCTTTCTTTTTTAAGGCATATTCAAAAACTTTATCAAGGTTTCCCGTTAATGTTTCACGCGTTATGCCAAATTTATCAAATGCGCCTGTTTTAATAAGAAGTTCAATTACTTTTTTACCGGCAGCTTTTATGTCAACTTTATCTAAAAAGTCAAGAAAATTTTTATAATGCCCGCCCTCTCTGCCTTTAACAATTTCACCGGCGGGTACTTCGCCAAGACCCTTTATCCCTAAAAAGCCGTATACTATTCGTCCTTCCACAACTGTAAATATTTTATTGGAATTATTTATGTCAGGGGGTTCAACCACAAGCCCCATCTTACGCGCTTCGTCAATACATTTTGAAAGTCTGTTTTTATCCTGGCTGTTTATTTCGTTTGTCAAAGCTGCCGCCATAAATTCCGCAGGAAAGTTTGCTTTAAGGTATGCCGTATGATAAGCTACAACAGAATATGCCGCAGCATGGCTTTTATTAAAACCATATCCTGCAAAAGGAATTAGAAGTTCAAATATTCCATCTGCTTTTCCCTGATTAAAGCCTCTTTCTTTTGCGCCTTTTATAAACTTTTCTTTTTCTTTTACCATCTCCTCCATTTTTTTCTTTCCCATTGCCTTTCGCAGAATATCTGCTTGACCAAGGGAATAACCTGCAATTATCTGAGCAACCTGCATAACCTGTTCCTGATACACAATCACACCATAAGTCTCTTTTAATATTACCTCAAGGCTTGGATCTGGATATTCAATCTGCGATTTCCCGGTTTTTGAATCAACAAAACGATCGATATTCTGCATCGGACCCGGCCTGTACATTGCATTTAACGCCGTAAGGTCTTCTATTGAACCCGGTTTTGATCTTCTTAAAATATCCTGCATTCCGTCTGATTCAAACTGGAATATCTCAAAACTGTTTCCCTCTCCCAACATTTTAAAAGTTTTTATGTCATCTTCTGCAACATTCTTTACGCTGAAATTGGAATATTTTGGATCGCGTTTTTGGATCAGTTCTTCTGTGTGTTTAATAACATCAAGGGTTTTTAATCCAAGAAAGTCCATTTTTATAAGCCCGCATAATGGCAGATAATTCATACTGTATTGAGTTACTATAGCGCCGGGTTTGCCTTTCTTTGAATTCTCAGGCACTTTATAAAGCGGAAGCAGATCAATCAAAGGGGATTTACCGATTACAATTCCTGCCGCATGAATTGACATATTACGGTTTAAGCCTTCAAGTTTTCTTGCAAGGGAAAACATTTCTGTATACCTTGGATCGTTGCTAAGCTCGACAAGCCTTGGTTCTTCTTCAAAAGCTTTTTTCAAGGTAATTTTTGGGTCATTCGAAATAAGCTTTGTAACCATTTCCGCTTCGGGAATTGATAAACCAAGAGTTCTTGCTACATCTTTAATTACCAATTTTGCTTTTAATGTTCCAAACGTGACTATCTGCCCTACTTTATCCTCACCGTATTTTTTAGTTACATAATTTATAACATCTTCACGTCCGTCATTTGCAAAATCAATATCAAAATCCGGAAGGCTTTTTCGTTCAGGATTAAGAAAGCGCTCAAAAAGAAGCTTATATTTTCTTGGTTCTATATCCGTTATTCTTAACGCATATGCGACAATGGAACCTGCTCCCGATCCCCTGCCCGGTCCAACAGGAATACCCTGCTCGTTTGCATATTTAATAAAATCCGAAACTATAAGAAAATATCCTGCAAACCCCTTGCTTATAATTGTATCAAGTTCAAAATTAACGCGATTCTTTATATCTTCCCATTCAATTCCATTCTTTTCTATTTCTTCCGGATAACGGAATTTCAGTCCCTGTTCCGTAAGATGTCTAAGATAGGAATTCGCATCTTTAAAGTCTTCCGGTATTTTAAAATCCGGCATGAATTTGGGAAGTTCATCTTCATCTATAATGGGAACATCAAATTTACAGCGCTTTGCAATGAGGACGGTATTCTCAATTGATTCGGGATATTCACTGAAAAGAGCGGACATTTCATCGCCTGATTTTAAGTAAAATTGATTGCCGTAATACATTCTTTTTCTTCTTTCATCAGAACGTGTTTGAGCTGTTCCAATACAGAGCATAATGTCATGTGCAACATAATCTTCCTGATCAAGATAATGAACGTCGTTTGTTGCAACCAGCGGGATATCCAGTTTTTTTGATATTTCCACTATACTTCTGTTAATATCCGCCTGAGATAAGCTACTGTCATTAAGTTCTCCGGATGGAATTCCATGTTCCATAATTTCCAGATAAAAATTAGGCTGCCCGTCCTCATCTCTTCCAAAAAGCTCCCGGTAAAAAAGAGCTTTTTTTTCCGCACCGGCAATATTTCCTGTTTGAATGAACCTTGGAATTTCACCGGAGACGCAGGCGGATAAAGCAACAATGCCTTCATGATATTTTTCAAGAAGAGCATCATCTATTCTTGGTTTATGATAATAGCCTTCGGTATATGAAAAAGAAGATAATTTAACCAGATTAAGATACCCTGTGCGATTTTTTGCTAAGAGTACCAAATGGTGGTATTTATTTTCATGCTCTGTTCCGCTTTTTTCAAAACGCGATCCGGGAGCTATGTAAAATTCACATCCAATAATCGGGGTTATTTTTCCATCCGCCTTTTTACAGGCTTCAATAAACTCCATCACGCCGAACATATTTCCATGATCTGTAAGAGCTAAGTGAGACATTCCCATACTTACGGCTTTTTTAACCAGAGCCTTTGTAGAAACAGCAGCATCCAAAAGAGAATAATCGGAATGTACATGGAGGTGGACAAATTCTGTCATGTAAAATTAATTTTAACCCAAAACCTGATTTTGAACAAGTGGATTTGAGACGAATCTAACCGGGCTTACTCACAACTTTATTTAATAATTTTGAAATGTCCTTGCGGATGTAATCTCATCCAATTCTTCCATTTGACTGTCAAACATTTCCTTGCGGTGGGTTTTTTGCTGTTTTTCTTTTAGTTTTTCCATTATCTTTAATTCTTTGGAAGCTTCAAGATACAGTGCACGTTTTTCCTCTACTACAATTTCTGCCTGTGCTGCCTGTTCTGTGAGTTTTTGCGCCTGATAATCAAGCCGTTTTATATAGAGTTCCCATGTTATAATTTCCGCATAGTTTATAAACCTTTGCGATGCAGCTGCATGGCGTCTAACGGCAGTTTGTTTTATCTCATTCTCTATTTTATTCAGAATACTTATTGCCTGTCCCAGGGCAATCTTACATTCATCTTCCCTGAATTTTCTTAATTGAAGAATTTTTTCAAGATTAAACCTGAATTTTTTCATATGCTTTTTTAACCAACAACACTCATGCCCGGCAGTGTGGAAAACAAGGATGCTACGGTGTTAAGCGCTTTTGAACTGCCGCTTACATCCAAAGCCGCTGTTTCGATCTTTTGTTGTTTTTGCCTTCGCATAGAGCTTCCCTGAACTGATGTAAGTTTTACATTGTTATCTGTCATTTCTTCCCGCGGAATATCAACACCTGTAATGTCCGACATCCAGACAAGCGTATCTTCCAATGATGATGGTTCATTAACTTCCTGATTAAGGAATTCGTTTATCGGACCATGAAGGGAAATTGCTTCATCAACTTCGGGATTTAAACCTTGGCGATATGCGCCAACATTTATTAGATCTTCAACTCTGGAATATGCCGCCATGTTTCTTCGCAGAAATCCTGCAGCCTTTCTGGATTCACCGCCCGATACATAAGGCGCAAGACGCGAAACGCTTGCAAGTACGTCAATTGCAGGATAATGAAAGGCTTGCGCGAGGTCTCTTGAAAGAACAATGTGCCCGTCCAATATGCCTCGAACCGTGTCTGCAACAGGTTCATCCATATCATCGCCATCAACAAGGATTGTATAAAAACCGGTAATGCTCCCCTTTTCGGAAGTGCCTGATCTTTCAAGAAGTTTGGGCATGGAATCGAACATACTCGGCGGATAACCTCTTTGCGCAGGAGGCTCCCCTGACGCAAGACCGATTTCTCTCATAGCACGGGCAAACCGCGTAACTGAATCGAACAGCAGCATTACATCCTTTCCCTGATCACGGAAAAATTCGGCTACGGCTGTTGCTACATAGGCGCCGCGAAGACGCGCGAGAGGCGGCGAGTTGGATGGCGTCACAACTAAAACACTGCGGGCAAGTCCTTCTGGGCCAAGATCATTTGCAATAAAATCGTTTACTTCGCGTCCGCGTTCACCTATAAGCGCTATAACATTTACATCGGCAGTTGTATTACGTGCAATCATTCCAAGAAGGGTGGATTTACCAACTCCGGATCCGGAAAATATTCCAAGACGCTGTCCTTTTCCCACTGCAAGAAGACCGTCAATCGCACGCACTCCTGTTGTAATACGTTCTGTTACGCGCCGTCTTTTTAAAGGATCCGGAGGGCTTGCAAGAGCGGGATACATGCGGGTTGAAGCAATGTCGCCCAGATCGTCTATCGGATTTCCAAGTGCATCAATAACACGGCCTAAAAGTCTTTCTGACACCGGAACTTCAAGGCGCGAACCCAAAGCAATTACTTTATCGCCAATTTCCATTCCATCTGTTTCTTCGTAAGCCATAAGCTGGACAATTTCATCATGTAAACCTACAACCTCTGCCATTATATGCCCTTTTCCTTTTGGCGCTGCAATCCTGCAAATTTCTCCGATAATTGCCTGAGGTCCCCGGCTTTCAATTAATAGACCCTGTACTTTTACAATTCTGCCAATGTACTTAATTGGATCTGTACTTTCTGCGGAAATTAAATATTTTTCAAAAAGAGCCGTTTCCATGAAGCCCCTCCTTCTTCATGTTCACCGCGTTTAGTTATACCCGCGGATCATCTTTCCTTAAACTAGGATTTTCAATTTTCTGCATTACTTTTTTATCTGAATCTCTTTTACCTTTTGTCGCCATTGTTGTGATTGCCGCAAGAGCCGCAGAAGCTGTAAGAGCCGCATTTGCAGCAGGAGAAAGATCATTAAAAATATCTTTTTCGATATCTTTCTCCGATTCATCTTTTTCAGATTTTATAAATGACGAAGATGCCGCTAAATCGGCATTTAAATTCGCTGTTCTTAATACCGGAACAGGAGTATTTGTATTTATCGGGGAAATATCAAGTATTTTATTTTCCAGTTCGGCAAGCTGACTGGAAATCCGCGCATCAATTTCTCCAAAATCTGTTTCAACAATACAGCCGCCCTGATCAACCGAACTATCTTCTATAATGGTAAGTAAATTATTTCCTTCCAGAATCTGTATAAATTCCTGCTTATGTTCTGTTGCAATTTTTAGATCTGTAAGATTTACCCTTATTATTACGTCCCCTTTTGTTTTTACCTTGCGTAATGCCTGAATTGTATTTGTAATAATAATATTTTTTTGGGTTTCAGATAACACTTTAATAACTTTGCGGGTGATTAAGAGCACAAGATCAACAATTTCCTTTTCTGTCTCATTTAAGATTTCTTTTCTTTTGTCCTGAACACGTTCCAGAATAGTTTGCGTTCTTTTTATAAGGCGTTCGGCTTCTGCTTTTCCTTCCGCATAACCTTCATCGCGCCCTTCCATATGGCCGCTGTCTCTTGCTTCCTTGCGTTCATTTTCAAGAGTCGCTCTTACTTCATTCTCCATCTGAGCGGCTCTTGCCTGCGCTTCTGCAATAATTTTTTGCGCTTCATCCTGCGCCTGCCGCTTTATTGCATCAGCCTTTTCTATTTGACGCATTTCATCGTCTAAAGCTTCCTTTTGCGCTGTCTGAACAATACTTTTTGCCTGATCTTTTGCCGATATAATCAGCCTTTCTTTTTCTTCTTCCCAGTGCGCCTTGAACAATTCAGCTTCTCGGCGAAGATCGTCAGCTGTAGGACCTGTATATTCTTCAACATCGTTAGGTTCGTCTTCAATTTCTTCAACAGGCGCTAAGTTAGCCATCTCCGGATATGAAGTATGAGACTCAATAACTACTTTGTCGGTAAGCGTAACCAACTCACTTGGTCTGAACACAGCTTTTAACATAAAAACCCCTAATACAAATAAAAAATTAAAAGAGAAAAAAGAAAGATAAGGAATTAGGAATGAAAATAACTTTCACTCTTCACTCCTCCTCTTTCTTCATTATTCATTCTTCTCTTTTCTTTTACTTTAAACTACCAATTCGTCTTCTCCCGCGCGGGCGACAACGATTTCGCCGGTATCTTCCAGGTGGCGGATAATTGATACAATCTTTTGCTGGGATTCTTCAACATCATTCAAGCGTACAGGACCCATATATTCCATATCTTCTCTTAGCATATTTGCCGCACGTTTTGACATATTCTTGAATATCTTGTCCTGAACTTCCGAGTCAACGGATTTAAGCGCTTTTGCAAGTTCCTGTGAATCAACCTCGCGCATAACCTTCTGAATAGCACGGTCGTCGAGCATAACAATATCTTCGAATACAAACATTCTTTTCTTGATCTCTTCCGCAAGTTCCGGATCTTCATCTTCAAGCGCTTCAATAATTTGCTTTTCCGACGCGCGGTCAACAAGGTTAAGAATTTCAACAATACTCTCAACGCCGCCTGCTGCGGTATAATCCTCACTTGAAAGGGATGACAGTTTCTTTTCCAGAACACGTTCAACTTCACGTAATACTTCGGGCGATGTTCTGTCCATTGTCGCAATACGGCGTGCGACATCGCTTTGTACTTCATGCGGAAGGTTTTGCAGAATAACCGAAGCTTTGTTTGGCTCAAGATATGCAAGAATAAGCGCAATCGTCTGCGGATGTTCCTGCTGGATAAAGTTTAAAAGGTGCGCAGGATCTGTTCTTCTGATAAAGTCGAAGGGGCGCACCTGAAGGCTTGAAGTTAATCTGTTAATTATGTCAATTGCCTTTTGACTTCCCAGGGATTTTTCCAGTAATTCCCTTGCATAAT
>Ga0099364_10006340_pt1 | contig 17249 bp, 12 predicted proteins | sample TergutTh196P3_FD_73070 | JGI IMG/M metagenome (GOLD analysis project Ga0099364, IMG submission 73070) | Microcerotermes parvus P3 segment gut microbial communities from Pointe-Noire, Republic of the Congo - Th196 P3 | ecosystem: Host-associated > Arthropoda: Insects > Digestive system > Gut ... | reverse complement strand
ATACGGCTTGCATTGATTGGAGAGCCACACGATTAGATCCCCATATATCATGGCAGCAGCAAGACGTCGCACAATTGCCACCGATAAACCGAAGCCCGGATTTTGCTCCAAGCCGGACAAGTTTACTGACACGACCGGTATGTGCGACAGTCCTGATTTTTCAAGAGCCTTGCGAAGCAAATGTATATAGTTAGACGCACGGCATCCACCGCCTGTCTGAGTAATCAGCAAACCGATTTTTTTTATGTCATATACTCCGCTGTTTACAGCCTCTAAAAGCTGACCAACAATCAAAAGTGCAGGGTAGCATGTGTCGTTATGCACATATTTCAACCCTGTTTCAACAATTCCACGATGTGTCGATGTAAGCAGGTCAATCCTATAACCATAAAGCTCAAACACCTTTTTCATCATAGTGAATGTAACCGGCAGCATCTGCGGCATTAGAAGAGTGAATTCACGTTTCATCTCCTTGGTGAATAGAAGCCGCCCTGATTCATCATAAACAAGCTTTGCCATAATACCTCAAATATGCATAAATCCATTACCTGTTAACTGCAACCACTGCTTTTCCACTTACATCCATTGCTGCAACAAGACTACGGAGTCGTATCCTCACAGCACCGAGGTTGTTGATATCGTCAATTTTCAATTGAGTATAAAGCTTCCCCCTCGATTCCAGAATATCTCGCAGCTCATCAGTTGTGATGGCATCGGTTCCGCAGCCAAAAGATACAAGCTGCACAAACTCCATATCATTGTTTTCAACAACGAATCTTGCAGCATTATACATCCTCGCTTGGTAGGTCCATTGATTGAGCACGCGTCGGGATTGTTTTTGCAGACGGCGAGATACAGCATCTTCTGTTATCAGCACCAGCCCGAGGGAACAAATCAACTCATCAATCCCGTGGTTTATCTCGGGATCTGCATGGTATGGTCGTCCTGCGACTACGAGTATGCGCTTGTCATTGTTGCGTGCATAACCTATATACCGTTCAGCTTCTTCCTCAACACCTTCGACATATTTGTCATATGCTGTGTATGCAGCCTTTGCCGCTTTTTTTGTCTCATTTTCCGGTACATTGAACTCTTTGTGAAAATACTCGGCAGATTTAGATATAAAACCTCTTTTTTTATGCAATCCGAAATAAGGTGTCAAAAATCTCACCTCTTTGAGCCTGGGCATATTAGCTGCAAGAAGCTCAGGGTAATACGCAACCACCGGACAATTATAGTTGTTGTCGCTTATGCCTTCATTGAAATTATACGGCATGCATGGAAAAAAAATGGTGTTAACACCCATATCTAATAGAGATTCTATATGCCCATGCATCAATTTCGCCGGATAGCATACTGTATCGGAAGGAATCGTTCGCTGCCCGAGAGTATATAGCTCGCGAGATGATTCTCGTGACAGGACGACTTCAAAATCGAGTTTTGTGAAGAATTCAAACCAAAAGGGTAAATTCTCGAACATATTCAGACCAAAAGGAATGCCGATTTTGCCTCGCTGACCTGTACCATTCCCAACTCCTTGCATAATGCGGAGTTTTTTATACTTGAACTTGATCAGATTCGGCTCATTTTCACTATTCGTGCCGAGAGGAGTGGAGCATCTATTTCCTGAGATGTATCGCCTGCCGCCGCTGAACGTATTGATAGTCATACTGCAATTATTGGTGCAAGCACCGCATTTTGTCGGTCTTACATCGTGGGTAAATGAATTCAGTTCCTCTATGCTTAAAAGGGTAGAAATTTTCGAGTTTCCCATGAGTTGTTTCTGGTTTTGTTCGACACCAGCATTCAGGTTGCGATCGTTTTGTTGCGCATTCCTTGTGTCAAACTCCGAATTGTCAAGGGCTGTCAGCGCCGCGCCATAAGCACCCATCAGCTCTGATATTGCAGGACGTGTAACGTTGGCACCTATTTCCTGCTCGAAAGCGCGCAAAACCGCGTCATTGAGGAATGTACCTCCTTGGACTACAATATTGCTACCCAACTCTTCCGCACTGATGGCTCTTATAACTTTATAAACAGCATTCTTTACAATTGATATTGACAATCCGGCAGAAATCGACTCAATGGATGCTCCATCTTTTTGCGCTTGCTTCACGCTTGAGTTCATAAATACTGTGCAACGCGAACCCAAATCAGCAGGCGCAGAAGCAAAAAGCCCGAGTTTAGCGAAATCTGCTATAGAATAGCCAAGCGCGATGGCAAAAGTCTCAATGAAACTACCGCAGCCCGATGAGCAAGCTTCGTTGAGCATGATGCTATCAACTGCTCCATTGCGTATCTTGAAGCATTTTACATCTTGGCCGCCTATATCAATAATGAAATCTACATTCGGCTCGAAATGCTTCGCTGCACGCAAGTGGGCCATTGTCTCAACGATTCCGAAGTCAAGGCTAAATGCGTTCCTTATAAGCTCTTCTCCATAACCGGTAACAGCAGATCCGAGGATGTTAATCTTGTTTCCAAAGAGTTCGTAAATCTTTTTCAATTGATCAAGAACAATTGTCACAGGGTTGCCTTTGTTACTGCTGTAAAAACTATGCAATATTCCCCCATTTGGAGCAATGAGCACGAGTTTTGTTGTTGTGCTGCCTGCATCAATCCCAAGATAGGCACCGGATGCGTACGAACTAGCATCAACTCTCACCGGTGCTGCTCCTTCGTGTCTGGCTCGAAACGCGTCATACTCCTCTTGGGATGAAAACAGCGGAGCAATATTGCTTTCATCACTTGTTTCGTCCGCAGCTTCTTCTAGCAGTAGCAGAATTTCTTCATATGGTTTTTGGTTTTTTGTGTCAGAGCATAGCGCAGCGCCGATTGCTGCGAAGCATTCCGCATCGACCGGAAAGATAGCATTTTCCTCGCTAAGGCCAAGCGTTCTGATGAATCGCTCTCTCAAACCGAAAAGAAAGGTTAGCGGTCCGCCAAGGAACACCAGCTTGCCTGTCAGTTCTCTCCCTTGTGTCAACCCTCCAACCGTCTGGTCTACAACCGCTTGAAAAATCGATGCGGCAACATCCTCTCGTCTCCCGCCTTGGTTCAAAATTGGCTGAATGTCCGATTTGGCAAAAACACCGCAACGTGACGCAATCGGGTATATCTTGTCATGTTTTAGCGACAGTTCGTCCAACTGCGGAACAGTTACATCAAGCAAGGTTGCCATTTGATCAATGAATGCGCCTGTTCCGCCTGCGCATGTACCATTCATTCGTTCCTCAAGACTAGCACCGAAAAAGATGATTTTCGCATCCTCTCCTCCGAGTTCAATTACTGCATCTGCATCTGGAATCCGCTCCCGCACAACAGCAGCTGTTGCATATACCTCTTGCACGAATGGAAGTCCCGATGATTTTGCTACTCCAAGCCCTGCTGAACCTGTGAGAGCTAGCGTTGGAGTCATTCCACGCAAAATCCCCGAAGCGCTTCTTAGCTGTTCCACCGCTTTTTCCCGTACTTTGGAGAAATGCCGCTCATATGAATGAAAAAGCGTCTCTCCTCGATCGGATAAAACAACAGTCTTGACTGTTGTGCTACCTATGTCAATACCAATTCGCATAAATGCGCCCTCGATACATTCCGTTTCATCCAAAATGATTACTAGTTATCTATAGAACTAGGTCGATTGATATCTGTCTGTGGTGCGGAAAATCCGCTTTGTTTTACTAGCAGCCCTTCAGAGGTTTTTCGTGCTGCAAGCCTAGGTACAGTCCTGTTGATAGGTCTGGTTGCTTAAACTATACGCACAAGATATGCCACTAATGCTACCAGTTGCATTAAAGTGCATTATATATCCTGCTTGCTGGCAAATCAAGATAATTACACTCTATGAAAAATAATTTACAATTGCGCATAACTCGGATGAGTGCTATAATGCTAAAGTATTGAAAGGGATTGAGGCATATTATGAATAAGCATGATTTTGTTGAATTTATGGCTGATGCCGATGTACTTGCTTTTGGTGATTTCATAGCAAAAAGCGGTCGCAACACACCTTACTTCGTTAATACCGGTAACTACAAAACTGGTATGCACATTTCTGTTCTTGGAGATTGCTATGCCGATATCATTGTGAAAAGTGGCGAGAAATTCGATGCGCTGTTCGGTCCTGCATATAAAGGAATCACGCTTGTCGCCGCAGCGGCAGCTTCGCTATACAAAAACCATGGAATCAACGTACCCTTTTTTTTCAATCGGAAAGAAGAAAAGGATCATGGTGAAGGAGGCTCCCTTATAGGTTATGTCCCGTTGGATGGCGATCGAATAATAATTATCGAAGATGTCATCACCGCAGGCACTGCTGTGCGCGAGAGCGTCGAGCTGCTGAAATCCATTGCAGAGGTCTCTGTTACAGCTTTGTTTGTCTCGGTAGATAGAATGGAGCGCGGAACAGGCTTCCAATCAGCTTTTGATCAATTGCGCGAAGAACATGGCATAAACACATATGCTATCATAAACGCCAGGGACATCATCGACTCCTTTCCTGCAGGTGATGAGCGCATCGCAAAGATGGAGGCATACTTAGCCGAGTATGGCGCAAAGTAGATATGCTGACCGCTTTCCTTTATAATCTATTATCAGTAACTTAAGACTATTCATCGTTTATGGGGAAATCCGTATGCCAGATTTTAAGGTTGTAAGCGAATTCGAACCTGCCGGAGGTCAGCCTGAGGCAATAGCTGCGCTCGTTAATGGTATCGAGCTCGGCTTTGAAGAACAAACGCTCCTGGGTGTAACCGGTTCAGGGAAAACCTATACAATGGCAAAGGTAATCGAGCGCATCCAGCGGCCTGCACTTGTCCTTGCACATAACAAAGCGCTTGCAGCACAGCTTTGCAGCGAGTTCAAGGAATTCTTCCCGGAAAACGCTGTTGAATTTTTCGTGTCTTATTATGACTACTACCAACCGGAAGCCTATATCCCGCATTCTGACACATACATAGAAAAAGACAGTTCCATCAATGACGAGATTGAACGTTTGCGCCACTCTGCTACTTCTTCCCTTTTCGAGCGCCGCGATGTGATTGTCGTATCCTCAGTAAGCTGCATATATGGGCTGGGCGACCCTATAGACTATTCCAATATGGTAATATCAATCAGAGCGAATCATCTGATGAGCCGCGATGAGCTTCTCAAGCGGCTGGTATCCATACGTTATGAACGCAATGACGTTGCTTTTGAGCGGAACGCTTTTCGCGTTCGGGGTGACACTGTGGAGATTTATCCAGTTTATGCCCGCGACCACGCAATCCGCATCGAATTCTTTGGAGATGAAATAGAGCGGATCAGTGAAATCAACGTCATCACCGGTGTTCCAGCTAGGACATTGTCCCATGTGGCGATATATCCAGCCTCGCATTATGTCACAACAGATGAAAAAATCGACAATGCTATTTTGGAAATCAAAGCCGAAATGAAAGAGCGAATCGAGCATTTTGAAAGAGAAAACAAGCACATCGAAGCTCAACGCATACATCAGCGGACTATGTACGACATAGAGATGCTCACTGAGCTTGGCTATTGCAATGGCATAGAGAATTACTCTAGAATCATCACAGGTCGCTCCCCTGGCAGTGCACCATTGACCTTGCTTGATTACTTCCCTAAAGACTTCGTATTATTCATTGATGAATGCCATGTCACTTTGCCGCAAGTCCGCGCGATGTATTCCGGTGATAAAGCTCGCAAAGACAACCTTGTGGAATACGGGTTTCGCCTCCCATCTGCATACGACAACAGACCGCTTAATTTCCAAGAGTTCAACCAGCACATCAACCAGGTCATTTATGTATCAGCCACACCTAGCGAGTATGAGCGTTCACGATCAAGCCAAGTTGTTGAGCAAGTGATACGTCCAACCGGTTTGCTCGACCCTGACGTGTCGATTAGACCTGTTGAAGGGCAAATAGATGACTTGATATATGAAATCAATTTACGCGAGAACAGAAACGAGCGTGTACTTATTACTACACTGACAAAAAAAATGGCGGAAGATTTAACAGGTTATCTCACAGGTGTGGGTATCCGCGTCAGGTATATGCATCATGACATCTCCACGACAGAACGAATGGAGATAATCCGTGATCTGCGTCTTGGTGCATTTGATGTCCTTGTGGGTATCAATTTGCTTCGCGAGGGACTCGATTTACCAGAGGTGTCTCTTGTTGCCATCCTCGACGCCGACAAGGAAGGTTTTTTGCGCAGCTCGACCTCCCTTATCCAAACAATTGGCCGTGCAGCGCGCAACGCTTCCGGTCTTGTCATAATGTACGCTGATAAAATTACCCCTTCTATGACAGTTGCGATAGCAGAAACCGAAAACCGTCGTGAAAAGCAAAAAGCTTTTAATGAAGCACATGGAATTATCCCGCAAACAGTTATTAAAAGCGTGAGAGGTCTGTTGGAAATCACCACACGAGATACCGAATTCAAAAAAGCAGGAAGCGAAATCAAAATGACAAAACGTGAATTGGAAGAAGAAATAAACCGGCTTGAAAAAGAGATGTCAGCAGCGGCAAAGCTACTTGAATTCGAATATGCAGCCGCTCTGCGTGACCAGATAATTGAATTAAGAAAAAACTAAACACGATCAATACTCCGCATAATGAAAGGTGAGTACATATGATTGCTTTAGCATGTGATCACGGTGGATACGAGCTTATGTTGCAAATCAAAGAGTATCTCGGAGAGAACGGATACTCATTCAAAGACTTCGGCACACACTCAACAGAGAGCTGCGATTACCCCCAATTCGCTATTGCTGCATCGACAGCTATAACAAAAGGAGAATGCGAAAGAGGCATTTTTATCTGTGGCACAGGTATCGGCATGGCTATCACCGCAAATAAAATTCCCGGAATACGAGCTGCCACTTGCTCTGATTGCTACTGCGCCGAAATGACTCGAAGGCACAACGATGCAAATGTGCTAACCCTCGGAGCTCGAGTCACAGGTTCCGGTCTTGCCCTCGCTGTTGTCGAAAAATTTCTCAACACAGAGTTTGAGGGCGGGCGTCACACCCGCAGGCTAGATATGATAGCAGAGCTTGACAATACCAATGCAGAGACTACAAACAAAATCGACTGAGGTTTATTGCTATGGCAAGATATGTGCCAAAAACTTACAACAACAGGCGTTTGCTCAGAATAATCATTGGCACGGTCGTTTCTGTTACCCTTGCTGTAATGATTCTTTTTGTCGTATTGTTTTTCTCTTTGAGACCATACTTCGTTACTTATGAAGACGGGACTCAGCGGTTGGAAATCCCGTGGCTTATGCAAGAATGAGCGAATAGACCACCGCAGTGCATGCTGCCTAATACATGCACTGCGGCGATACTATTGTAAGGAGGATACAATTTGCCAAGTTATATACCCGAGGTTGTCGGTATTTTCAGTGTTTCGTTCGTTTTGCCATCCTATAGATAATTCGTACTTGCCTTGCGCCGGCAATGCTTCGAGCTTTACCTAACACGATGATTAATATCATGCAATTTACTGCAATTGCCTTCACCCTCGAGTACAGGCCTCAATATTGCTGAGTTGGTCTGAACCTGCATTCAGCATTAGGCTTTCTATGGTTTGGCTTCATTATACTCAATTATCGTCACACGAATGTTACTATTATTAAAAACTCTAGCTCTATTACCGTTTTTTGTGACTTCTAACGCTATCAGCTGTACTCAAACATTGCATTCTGCACTGTGCTTCAATCACCCGGTCGTAATTCCTTGCAAATTCACATATTTTGCAATCACAGCACAGATTGCCTATTTTAGTAAACTATAATACATTCAGCGGAATTACAAATAAACTCTCTTTCACGTCACGTTATTTTCGACAATTATTCACGTGTCGGTTTTTTGTGACTTGAAATGCAATTGTGACTTTCTTTTTCTTTTTTATAGTAATAATACTTGAACCTCACAGTGGCGTTGCGCAAGGCTGGTTATTCTGTTATCATATGAATAAATTATGAATCAATAGCATGGAAGGTCAAATTGTTACATGGAATCTATTCAAAGACTGCTTGAAATCACCGTAGAAGTGTCTATGTTGATTTTCGAATTCACAGGCGTAGTTGTCATACTTACCACCGGCATCATTGGTCTTATTAACTTTTTGCGAAGGGATGCCCACACCCGTTTGAAAATCGCTAATGGTTTCGCAACCGGGCTGGAATTCAAGCTAGGTGGAGAAATTCTGCGAACCGTTTTAGTTAGGAACATCAACGAAATAATTATCGTCGGTTCCATCATAATGCTGCGCGCTGCGCTGTCTTTCTTGATATTCTGGGAAATTCGGAACGAGGAGACAGCAATCAAAGAGCAAAAAGAAGAAGAAATTCAATTGGAAGAATTGCGGCGGGAAGATACTTTGCGAGAAGATTTGCTTCGTTGGGAACAGTTCCTCAAAAACAATACGCCTCCTCAAGAAGACGAGGAACATTGTACTTTTTAGCTAGCACTAAAAAACAAGGCAAACATATTTCGCTGTTTGCCTTGTTTTTTGTTGCATTTTCATTGCACTGATGAAAAACCAATCATTGATCTTTCAGGAACATCTATTGTATAGCCTAATCAATATCGTCTCCCCAAGCCAATTCGCGAGGCCATGAGGTGCTAAAGGAAAAGCGAGGCACAATCATGTTGAATTCTTTAGTAAGAATTTTGTATAACTGCGGATAACTCTTTATTTCTTCTTCGAAGACTTCTCCGTTCACTTTTCGCCGGAATGTTGTGCCATCAACCACGATGCTTCCGGTTTCAGTGCGAAGACGCACGACACGACGATCGCTTGTCTGTGCAGTCCTATTAGGCGAGATAAATTCCAAAAGTGTATGGGGCTTGAGATACACAGTGTAGAAATCAGATTCCGTCCCGTCTGCATTGTGCTTTACCAAGGTTATATCCCCGAATTGAGCATCATGGTGGTGGCGAATGGAGAACTTGTAGCCTAAAATATCTTGGATACCGGGATCGTCTATGTCCACCGGTCCCTCAGCGCAACCGGCACCGTAGCCAACATCGCATAAATACCTTTTGTCGCCTATTTTTACTATGGTCGTGCGATGACCCATTCCTCTGTACACTTGGACCCCAAAGAGCAAGCGACCTGATAGAGGATAGCAATCATATCCTAACCCTTCCAGTATTGCCATAAGAAATCCATTGATTTCATAGCAATAGCCACCGCGTCGGTATAGTACGAATTTTTCGAACAACTGCTCCGGCATAAAATCGACATGGCGTTTATAATCGCAACTATCCAGCGTTTCATAAGGCACTGTCATCATATGCGCGAGCATTATCTTCTGAAGGTTTTCCTTGCTTGGTGAGTAATCGCCTTTCGGGTCAAGGCCGATGCGTTCGAGAGCCATTCCAATATCAGGTAGTGGTTTATAGTATTCCGGCAGTCCAATCGTATAGTTTCCATCTAGTGACATAACACCTTTTCTCCTTTTCAAATAATCCATCAATGTAAAACCTTTATATTATACAACCGGCGAAAAGTCAACTTCTTTTTAACTATATTTTAAGTTAGTTGTCAATTTGCAGCGGGATTTGTCTTTGTTCACCTTCCTATCGCTTTGCTACGCAACCATGCGCATCTGAGCGTTAGTCCATTTCGTTTATTGAACGCGAAAACAGGCATATCACGCCTCCCTCTGACTAATAACTATTTTCGTCTTCTAAGTACCATCTCTTAAACATCTACTTCACAAGCGAGCAGTAATCTGCTATACTGTCATATATAGAACAACGATACAAAAGGGATACATGAATGTGCGAAATTATTGCTAACAGGTCAGTAACATGGGTAAAAATAATTGGCAAGACACCTCTGATAAAAATAAGGACAGCGACTTTTCGCAATGGATAGGCATCCTAATTCTGATGGTCGTTTTTTGGCCTGTCGGCTTATTTATGTTGCTCAAAAAAATGAGGATTTTTTCTGACCCCGATAAAATTCCCAACAATCGCAAAAAAACGACAACGGACGAATCCGCACCCCAGAATAGCCACAGCAAAAACGATACCAAAGCTTACTCAACAGAGCAATCAAAGAAAAAATCCGAGTCAGCAAATGAAGCCGCACGAGAAGCCGAGAACATGGCGCGAGAAGTTGCAGCGGAGCTGGCTCAAGCAGCTCGAGAAGCGGGAAACGCTGCAAAGCAGGTTTTCTCCATTTTACGCAATGACAAGGATGGAGAGCGTACGCAATCGACCTCAGGCAAAACAGGCTCATGGGAGTCAGCTACGTCGCAATCTGTTTCTTGGCAGTCTTTGGCCTCAACAATCGAGCATAGTGTAACAACAACCATTACACAGAAAAAAGAAAAAAACACAGCTCCGTTTTCCAGTGAAGAAGCCTACGCAGACTCGAGCAAAAAATCCCCTGATTCTACAATCCATCCTTCCCACGAAGCAAAAAGAGCTCAAGCGTCACCACCGGTTCACGCTAGTTATCAAAGTGAACCATCAGATGGCAGCGGCTCTGCATTAGGCAAAAAATCAGGCAAGCTCATTTCTACGGTGTTGCTATTGATATCTATTGCGTTGTTCATTCTAGGCGCGAACAGCACCATTGGCGCAGCTCGGGAAATCTGGGTACATGGAAACAACCGATGGTTTGATTTTTACACTGGTGTTTTTTATTTCATAGGTGGGTTCATATCGTTTATATCACGCAACACCGTTGCGAAGCGAATCGCTAGATATAAACGATACATTCTACTCATTGGTGATCGCGATATGGTTTCCATATCTAGCATGTCACGAACCTTAGCTCTATCTGCAAGAACTGTCAAACGAGATATCCAAGCGATGATTGATGCAGGTTACTTGGACCGTGAAGCCTACATCGACCACGATACCGGTCAACTCGTACTTACTTCACCCCAGTCAAGCGTTCAAGCCTCCGACCATACATCAAACGACAAAGATGCATTTGTCAAGCCAAATACCGCATCTATGGAAGCCGAAGAGCTTTCCGACCAGCAATATATGTCGATAATTCAAGAACTACGCGAACTTAACAGAACAATTACTGACACCGACATATCCGGAAAAATCGACAGGATAGAGGATGTCACAGCTATGATATTCCGCATAGTTGAGGATAACCCTGAAAAGCTGCCGCAAATCAGAAGGTTTTTGAATTATTATCTTCCCACAACGATAAAACTGCTCAAATCATACTCAACCCTTGAAAAACAAGGCATCAACGGAGAAAATATCACTGCTGCAAAAGAAAACATATCACGGGTTCTTGAAATGCTTGCAGCAGGTTTTGAGCAACACTTCGACCAGCTCTTCAAATCCGATGCACTCGATATTGCTGCTGATATTACAGTTCTGGAAAACCTAATGCAACAGGATGGCTTAACAGAAAGCGAACCAATACTAAAGACAATGGAAGGCGTTTAGTCTTGACATGAAAATCGACGTTTTAGGTATCGAGTTTGATGACATAACAGCAAAACAAGCTGTATCATTCGCCTGCGAGGTTGTGAAGCACAATAGGCTTATAGCAACCGAAGATGATCGCGATCAAAACGCTTCTGCGAATTCTTTTACCGACGGCAATGCTGAAAGCTGCGAAAATGCAGAAGATGATTACACCAAAACACCTGCCAGCGCAAATATCGAAAAAAAAACATTCGTCGTAACGCCAAACCCTGAAATCGTTTGGCTTGCAAGGCGCAATGAAGCCTTAAAAACAGCTATAAACAATGCTGGGTTGGTATTAGCCGATGGTGTTGGGATAACTATCGGGGCTCGCATACTCGGAACGCCACTGCGCGGCGGTAGGATTCCTGGTATCGACTTTGCATCAGCTCTGCTCGATGAAATTTCCTCATTCGGGGGAAGCGTGTACTTGTTCGGTGCAAAACCCGGCGTCGCAGAAGAAGCAGCAAACAACTTAGCGCAACGTTACCCAGGGTTGAAAATTTCCGGCACAGCTGATGGGTATTTTACTGACGATTTGCCAATAATAGAAAGCATCAACGCTGCACAACCGGATGTACTTTTCGTATGTCTCGGATCGCCAAAGCAGGAATTATGGATGGCTAACAACCTCCATCGCCTCAATACTAAGATTTGCGCAGGATTAGGCGGCTCGCTCGATGTCTTCGCAGGTCGGGTAAAGCGTGCACCTACGTTTTTCCGGAAGACTGGTTTAGAATGGTTCTACAGGCTCATACGAGAGCCGCGCAGAATCACGCGAATGGCAAAACTCCCCTTGTATATTTTACTGGTTATGTGGAAGAGGATTACAGGCGGCAGAAGCAGCAAAGGCACCAGGGATGGTAGGGGTATCAATTGATGACGGTGCAATGGCGCTGCACATCGAGCGCGACCTGCAATTCTGCCATACCTGCAATGCAGCTGCGTTCTCGCAAGGATACGCATCAATGTATCATGCAAATTCATCGTGGTTAAATTTGGGTTAAGGTTAGGTTGATAATGGGAAAGCTAATCGTATTTGAAGGCATTGACGGTAGTGGGAAGTCTACTCAGTTCGACTTGTTGACAGATCGTTTAGCCAAGGAAAGACGAGACTTCCGACGCATCAGATTTCCGCAATATGACGAGCCTTCATCAGCATTGGTAAAAATGTACCTTGGAGGCGAATTCGGTGATGACCCTGATGCTGTGAATGCATACGCAGCATCGTCCTTTTTCGCAGTCGATAGATATGCGTCTTTTATGAAAGATTGGCGCGGTTATTATGAAAACGGCGGGCTCATACTGACTGACCGATATACTACAAGCAATGCAATTCATCAGGGTGCGAAGCTTCCTGCGGAGAAGCGAGAGTCATTCTTTCGGTGGCTTTATGAATATGAATTCGATTTCATAAGTTTACCCTCGCCTGATATTGTGGTGTTTATGGATTTAGATGCAGCTACCGCAACTGAGCGGCTCAAACGGCGTCAATTGGAAACAGGAACATCCGCAGACATCCACGAACGCGATGTGTCCTATCTTGAGCAATGCGTCATAAGCGCCGCTCATGCAGCTGATTATTATCAATGGATAAAAATCCCTTGCTTGTCCGGTAGCCGTGAAAGAGCAATCGAAGATATTCATATTGAAATATATAAACTGATAACAAATGTCATTTGGGGTGGACATCATGTATGAGGCGAAAATTACACTGCGGAAAAAAATCAGGAAAGATATCTCTTCATTAACTGAGGAGTATATATCTTTGTCGAATTCGGGTATTTATCGAAATGTCACAACAATGGAGAGGTTCATTGACGCTCGGAACATTATGATATACTACAGCGTTGAAAGGGAGCCTGCAACCCATGATATAGCGCAAGCAGCTCTAAATATGGGAAAGACGGTAGCATTTCCTCTATGTTATCAAGAAGGAGTCATGGATGCGCGCATCGTAAGCAGTTTTACAAATTTCGATACTTCTTCTTCGATAATTGGGATACCATCGCCATCAGACACAGCGCCTTGCATCCCTCCCGAAGACCTAGATTTGATTATTGTTCCGGCTTTGGCTTTCGACCAAAACGGTTTCCGGCTTGGGCTTGGTGGCGGATATTACGATAGGTTTCTATACGGTCTTCATGCATATACTATCGGTCTCGCTCGGGAATGCTTGTTGCAAGATACCTTACCTACAGAACCTCATGATGTCCGTGTCAATTGCATAGTAACTGAAAAAAGCATCTTTACTTTTGCCTCCTGAGCGATACCCTGCAACAGACAGCAGAAAGTAATACGACTATTCTCCATTGCATCTAAGGGGGGAGTTTTTTGCCCTACACTACTGAAGAAATTAAGAAGCAACTAGATGATGCGGTAATCAAGCTACAGGTTTCTGCCGATGAAGCTGCACTCGAAAAAGAGAAGCAGCTCGAATCTCTTATACCCAATGGCACTGATCCTCAGCAATCCGAGAACATCGAGCCTCCCGCAGCCATCATACCCAATCACGCAGATAGTGCAGCTCCCATTACCAACAATACCTCTCCCTCTGCAACGCATCCTCCAAATAGCGCCTCTCTTGCGCAAAAACCATCGCTAACTGCCAACAGTCGCTCTTCAATAAACCAGTCTTCAAACGCACAACAAAAGAGAATCCCGAAGCCACCTTCACAGACAAGTCCGGCGCGAAGCACTGCCTCTAGCCCATCCGCAAGTTCAGGAAATAGCCGCAGATCAGCTAGTACCGGTGTTTCACAAAACCGAACATCGCTCAATAGCGATGTCTCTGAGAGTGCCTCACCTCAAATATATTATGACGATGACAGCGACACGGGACCTGAAAACTTCAGCATCAAATTCGATTTCGACCGAGCATATAGGGATGTGCCGGAAGCAAAGCCTCTGCGCATTCGCAGAGTAAAACGCACAGGACTAATCGATGGTTTGCTTTACGCTATCTTTGTAATCTGCATCAGCTTGGTCTTTGCTTCATTGGGATGGCTTGCCGCTACGGATGTCCTCGGTTTCGGTGCTGTGGACGAACAAGTAAATATAACAGTCCCAAGAGGTTTTAGCATTGAGGAGATTATAGATACGCTATATGAATCCGAACTGATTAAGTATAAATTCCTCTTTAGCCTCTATGCATCCTACTCCAATGCTGAACAAAAAATCTCCGCAGGTACCTATGTCTTAAACAAAAACTACGATTATCGAGCAATAGTGTACGGCATGACGCCTCAAGCGCGAATGCTTGTTGAAACTACTGTTACCATACCCGAAGGCTACACCCTCGCAGAAATATTTGCTCGCTTGGAGGAACAAGGTGTATGTTATGCAGAGGACCTGTGGGAAGCCGCTGCTTTCTATAATTTCAATTACAGTTTCCTCGACGAATCAACATTGGGCGACAGTCATCGGTTGGAAGGCTTTCTCTTCCCCGAAACATATAACTTCTATCTCTATTCATCGCCAACTCAAGTTATTAGTAGATTCCTAAATGAATTTAACAATAGGTTCACAACCGCTCATATTGATCGCGCCAATCAACTTGGTTACTCGATAAAAGAAATCATTACAATAGCTTCAATGATTGAGAAAGAAGCAGGTAACGACGATGAGCGTCCACGTATCGCAGCGGTTATGTACAATCGTCTGAATAACCGCAATGACTTCCCAAGGATGCAAATCGACGCAACGATATACTATGCAATCTCTGAGATAGATATTGCGTTTTCAACAGATTACGACAACCCTTACAATACCTATCTTTATCCCGGATTGCCCCCGGGGCCCATCGCAAATCCTGGAATGGAATCAATAACCGCCGCTCTATACCCAAGCACAACAAACGAGTATTATTATGCTCTCACTTTTGAAGGTAGCCACAAATTTTCTAGAACGCTCGCTGAACACGAGGCTTTTGTTGCAAGTCCGGAATACGCAGGCAACAGGTAAAATGACATTCACAACACTGAAATGAGTGATAGATATGATTTCTAATGCGAATCAAGGTAGCAAAACACGTCAACCTGCTCTTGTTTGGCTGGCTGTCATTGTATTGGCTGCTGCAATCGTCAGTGGTATTTTTGTCAATTTCGGCATCCGCGCACCTGTTGAATCAAAGAATAAAACTGTTGGTCTTTTGGTGGACTATGACGAACTGATGCGTATAACCGTTGCAACACCCGGTTTAGAATTTACCGATATGCTCACCATGGCATATGATTCAGGCGCTACCGGAATCATTGTCAGGGAGCGAATCCTTGGCGAATGGGAAGCTTCTGGCAATGTGATTGTCAATACAGGTGCTCAGTTCAAATTCAATTTAGAACGCCTTTTAAACGAATCAGATCAAGGCATGGTTTCCGAATTAGCAATAAATCCCAGTGCCACATACATATTGACTAAAGACCCATTGCTGTTTAATCAAATTTACTCATTGCTGGAAGCGAAAACACGCTATCCCAGCCATTTCGAAATTCCTGGATACATGGTCATATCGGCGCAGCTGCATTCAATCGAACGCTCATCTATCGGGCTTGGATTCCCTCTTGCTGAACTTGAATCCGCAGCAAGAGCAGGTTTTGACATTGTTGTCAGGCTTCGAAACTGGGAACCTATCACAGAAGAAAGCCTTGCAAAAACTTTTGGATGGTTGGAAGCAATGCCGAATCTCATTGCAATCGGCTTTAACGACCAAACAATGCCTGGCGGTGGTGTAGATCCGGACATACAGGATATACTTGCTGATGCATTAGCCGTCCTCGATAAACCTCTTGTCTCTTTTGAATTCTATGAGCAAACAGGTCTTCCCGGTCTTGCTATCAGATTGGATAGCAATTTGTTGCGAGCTCATGCCATCGCTGAAAACGAACTTCGGCGTTATACAGACTTTGATACGGCAATGGATCGCTATAGCCTTGCAGCGACTGAGAGAAACATGCGTTTCATTTATTTGCGTTTTCATGGGTTGGTAAATCCACAAATTGCTCTGGAACCTGCATTAGAGTTAATCTCCAATGTGAGAGAAGGCTTGGAAGACGATGGGCTCACCGTTGGAACCCCATCTCCTATACCTTCATATGATATTCCACGGCTTCCAATGTTCTTTCTCGGCGCCGGCGTAATCGCTGCAGGCGGTTGGCTCATCGCTTTGGCTGCTAAACCCATTGTCAAGAGGAAATGGCAATTTCCCTATGGCATTCTGATTGCTATCGGTTTTGCTGTATGGGCAGCATTGATGCATTTTGCCCCGACGCTCTCTAGGAAACTGCTCGCGCTTGCAGGTGCAATTGTTTTCCCAAGCCTCAGTGTAACATTAATCATGATGTATATACCAAAAACCCGTACAGGGATATCAAAAGTAAAGCGTATCCTTCGTGCCATTGCGCTTCTTTGCATTGCATCAATAATGACCTTCGCAGGCTCTATTGTCATGTCGGGAATTTTAGGTGACCCGACTTTCATGCTCAAAATCGACAGCTTTTTCGGTGTCAAAGTCTCCCATATGATTCCCCTTGTGCTAGTGCCAGGCGTTTTATGGTTGCGCGAAGAAGACTGGTTTGGCATAATGAACGGAGCTGTCCGCAGCAGCGTAAAATTTTGGCATCTTGGTGTAGGTGCAGTGCTTCTTATAGGCTTAGTCATATATATTTTGAGGACTGGAAATGATAGCCCGGAACTCATTTCGGAACTGGAAGCTAAAGTAAGGCAGATACTGGACGATATTCTTGGTGTGAGGCCACGGACCAAAGAGTTCCTCATCGGACATCCTCTA
>Ga0099364_10006339_pt1 | contig 17251 bp, 15 predicted proteins | sample TergutTh196P3_FD_73070 | JGI IMG/M metagenome (GOLD analysis project Ga0099364, IMG submission 73070) | Microcerotermes parvus P3 segment gut microbial communities from Pointe-Noire, Republic of the Congo - Th196 P3 | ecosystem: Host-associated > Arthropoda: Insects > Digestive system > Gut ... | reverse complement strand
ATTAGACGGCAAAACTCCGTCGGCAATCAAAAACGAGGATGCGCGTACATGGTCGGTAATCACCCTTATTGAAATATCGGATTTGACTTCTTTTCCCGCGATTCCGACATATTTAACGCCTGATACAAGCTGAATTTCTTCAATTACCGATTTTATTGTATCGACTTCAAATAAGTTGTTCGCACCCTGCATTACGCAGGCAAGGCGTTCAAGCCCCATTCCCGTGTCGATATTTTTGTTGGCAAGAGGCGCGTAATTGCCTTTGCCGTCTGAGTCAAACTGGGTAAATACCAAGTTCCAAACCTCAATATAACGGTCACAATCGCAACCGACTACGCAACTGTCTGAGCCGCACCCGTGCTGCTCTCCTCTGTCAAAGTAAATCTCCGAACACGGACCGCACGGACCGCTCCCATGCTCCCAAAAGTTGTCGGATTTTCCGAATTTCTTCACCCTTTCTTTCGGAACCCCCACTTTGTTCACCCAAATTGACATCGCCTCGTCATCTTCTTCGTATACACTAATCCAAAGCAAATCGGCGGGAATCTTCAAAACCTCCGTAAAATACTCCCACGCCCATTTGCAGGCATCTTCCTTGAAATAGTCGCCGAATGAAAAATTCCCCAACATTTCAAAAAATGTGCCGTGCCGCGCTGTAATTCCAACATTGTCAATGTCGGGAGTTCTAATACATTTTTGGCAGGATGCGGCGCGATTGCGCGGCGGTGTTTCAATTCCCTGAAAATATTTTTTTAAAGGAGTCATGCCCGCGTTGATAAGCAAAATCGAGTTGTCCCCTTGAGGCGGGACTAACGATGCCGATTCGAGCCGTAAATGCCCTTTGCTCTCGAAAAAGTCCAAGAAGCTTTTACGTAATTGGTTTAATCCTGTAAATTTCATAACTTTTTACCCTTGCCCTTTCTGCACAAACGTGCCGTTGAAAGTCTCGTTTTCCGCATTTACGCAGATTTACTTTCAAACTTTTACCCTTGCCCTTTCTGCACTGCCTTTTCCGGCAGAATTAGTTTTAATATTAGTATATATTAACAGAAATAAACAGAAATGTCAAGTGCCTCTTGACATTTTTAAAAAAATATGTTATCATTAACAAAATTTAGAACCTGTCTTGGTTCTTAGGAAAGTTACAGAAAGGGCATGGGTAAAATTATGAAAATTATGGCAATTACTCTTATAACCGCATTAACTCTCGGCATAACCGCCTGTAAAGGCAATCCCGACAGCGATGACAGCATAGTGGCTGACATAGAAGGGGCAGAAAAGCTCACAATTTCGGCAGAAACAGGCGATGTTATACAATTCGGCGGGTTTGACTGGCGGGTACTCGACATCCAAGACGGGAAAGCGTTGGTATTAAGCGATAAAATTGTAGGCGAACACCTGTTCGATTCGTCCGAAAATCCCGTAACATGGGAGGACAGCGAATTGCGTGAATATCTCGGCACTGTGTTTTATAACGACACTTTCTCGGCTGAAGAAAAGGAATTAATCGACGAAATAACCAACCACACAGCCCCCAATCCGTGGTATGGCTATGAAGCGGCTGAAGGGATTGACACTGTTGACAAGGTGTTTCTTTTGAGCATTGATGAAGTAATTAAGTATTTCGGGGACTCGGGTGCAGTGGATAATCCGCCCGAGCCGGAGGGTTCGCCCTTAATCGAGGATGAATTTAACGCCGACAGGATTGCAACCCACAACAGCTCCGATAAGGCAACATGGTGGTGGACTCGTTCGCCCGGTCGCGGCAGACGTACTATATACGTAGGGGACAGAGGGTTTATCGCTGTTATAGGGACTCATATTGACAATGAACACGGTGGGATTCGCCCTGCATTTTGGTTAATTTTGGATTCGGAATAAAAACACGTTTGTTTTTGTTATAGAAAAATTATTAAAAATTACGAAGGAGGTTTACTTAGTAATGAGAAACAAAATCAGGAAAATGCTGTCACTTTCCGTTGTTCTTGCAATGGTATTTAGTGTAGCGGCGGTGGTTACGACTACTGTAAGTGCCGATGCATCTACGGCATGGTTTGAGTTCGACAAGGCGAGCGGGGGGTGGATTGTCAATGACATTTCACGCGGCGCAGCAGGCAACGATGACAGCCCGTATGGTCACAGAGTGCAATTTATACCCTATGACACCGAGGACGATGACTTACCAATCGCATCCGGTTATGAGGTGCTTTTAAAGCTCCCGGAGTTTAAAGCCGACGGGGAAACAAGATGGGGCTTCCTCGACATTGCAACCGTGAGAGTTACTCTTACGATTGACTGGGCAAACTGGCCCGAAGAAGAACACAATAATTTTGAGATTGCCACACAAAATAATATTGATTCTTTCGCCCAACATAAAGAGGGCGGGGACATAGGTGTCATTCTCGAAGATTTCGACGAAGAGGCCGACCCGGAAGATTTTCCGAACCCGGTAATAATGTACGCCCAACCTCGGATGCAACGCATAATTGCCGGCGAAACCATAGTTGCCGAATATTTCAAAGTTATGGTTACTAACTGGGCATTGGCGGGTGGTCATCCCGTTCCGCCGGTTACGGCATTGGTACATTTGATTGACCACGAAGGCAATGTTATTGTCTTGACCTGCCCCGATTGCGATGGTTCGCCTTGCGTGTGTGAATGTGATATTTGCGGTAATACAATCCCCGAATGTGATTGTCTCTGCGATATATGCGACAACGCGCCTTGCGTTTGCTGTTCAATATGCCGTGAGCCTCCGTCAGTCTGCTCAGGACCGGCAAATCACGGAACAGCACCTCCGCCTCCTCCCACGTTGCCGCCGCAGTCAACGACTACTCCCGCATCTACAACGCCGAGCAGTTCCACAACTGCGCCGCCGACATCGGCTACTACAAGAGCTGCCACAACAACAACGGCAAGGGCGAATACCGATACAAACCCGCGTACAGGCGTTGCAATTGCGTTTGTTCCTGTTGTAATCGCCGCCGGAGCGGTATTGGCAACGACTAAAAAGCGCAAATAATCCCGATTATTGAAGTATTAACACGCCTCGGACAGTTCGGGGCGTGTTTTTTGTTAAATTTTCGAAAAATTTAGAAAATATTAAATAAAAGTATTGACAACGCGAGAATGTTCTGTTATACTATTATGGCATGACTATACAAATTAGGTTGGCAGAGCGGGGTTATGCTTGGGAAAATGAATTTTTATGGCACATTTGTGCAGAAAGGGCAGGGGGTAAAAAATGGCAAAATGTGAAGTTTGCGGCAAGGGCGTTGCTTTCGGCATTAAGCTATCGCACTCGCACAGGAGAACGAACAGGACGTTTAAACCAAACGTACAAAAAGTAAGAGCGATTGTAGACGGGACTCCGCAAAGACTCAACGCTTGCACAAGATGTCTTCGCTCGGGGAAAGTTCAGCGTAATGTCCGCGAAGTGAAAATCAATGAAGCGTCAATTGCAGATGTTATCGAAATCGCGGCTCAAGCCGAGTCTTGAAAATTTAAAGAAAGGACAAGGGCAAAGAGTTTAAAATTAAATCTGCGTAAATGCGGAAAACGAAACTTTAATCGCACGTTTGTGCAGAAAGGACAGGGGTAAAAATATGAAAGAGGCAATCCATCCTAATTACGAGGCGGCTGTAATCAAGTGTGCCTGTGGAGAGGTGATTGACACCCGCTCCACCAAAAAAGAAATAAAAGTTGAAATTTGTTCAAAATGCCACCCGTTTTTCACCGGCAAACAAAAATTGGTTGATAGCGGCGGTCGTGTAACTAAATTTAACAAGAAATTCGGCCTCACTCAAAGCGGTCAAGGCTAAACTAAGACAGTAGAGGCGCGGTGTTAATCGCGTCTTTTTTGTAAAAGCTAACAAGAGCCTTGTGCTTGACGAAAGCTAACAAGAGCTTTAGCTTGACGTAGGTCTATCTAACAAGAGCCTTGTGCTTGGCGGTATCCGATGATATAGTGTTGTGAAGAATATGAAGAGTATCAGAGAACGTACAATTGAGCTTGAGCAGGTTATGTTGAGCGAATTTGCCTGCAAATCCTGCTGTGAGGGCGTAGCGCGGCGCATTGTGCCTGAGCCGGACTGTGACATTAGGACTGATTTTCAACGTGACCGCGACAGGATTATACATTGCAGTTCGTTTCGGCGACTCAAACATAAAACGCAGGTGTTCCTTTTACCTAAATCAGACCATTATCGCACACGGCTCACCCACACGCTTGAAGTTGCACAAATCGCACGGACAATTTCAAGGGCGTTGCGCTTGAATGAGGATTTAACCGAGGCGATTGCGTTAGGGCATGATTTAGGACACACTCCTTTCGGACACGATGGGGAGCGTGCGCTTAACAATGTGATTTTCACAGATGTTAAGGGGGCATTTAAGCATAATGAGCAAAGCGTTCGAGTCGTTGACATTATTGAGCGGGAAGGGAGCGGGCTTAATCTCACTGCCGAAGTCCGCGATGGGATTCTTAATCATTCGAGCGGTTCAACTCCTTGTACACGCGAGGGTAACGTCGTTCGCTTGTCGGACAAAATTGCTTATATCAACCACGATATTGAAGATGCAATCCGAGGCGAAGTCCTTTATAATAAGGAGTTGCCGGCGAATGCGGTAAGGGTACTCGGCGATGATAAAAGCAAACGGATTACAACGCTTATTACCTCGGTGATTAACAACTTTTCGTGTGCGAATGGTGAGATATGCTATGATGACGAAGTTCAACAGGCGCATGACGAATTGCGCGAATTTATGTTTGAACGAGTCTATAACAACCCCAAAATCAACACCGAAAAGGAAAAAGCGGTCAATGTCGCGGAATTTTTATACGGCTACTATAAAAACAATTGCCGCAAGATGCCCGCCCTCTATCAAGAATTGGCGAGAAAATGCGGTGTTGAACGCGCTGTGTGCGATTATATTTCGGGAATGACCGATGATTTTGCAGTTGACAGTTTTATTGAGCTATGTGTTCCTAAAGCATGGATTGAGGTTAGGGGCTGATTTGAAAGAAGTCAAGAAAGGAATGTGTGGAAACTGCAATGGCTTTACCTGATGATTTTCTTGAGCAAATCCGACAGTCTAACGACATTGTAACAGTCATGAGCGGGTATGCGCAACTAAAAAAAGCGGGGCGGGATTTTATTTGTTTATGCCCGTTTCACAGCGAGAAAACACCATCATGCCACGTTTATACAGACAGTCAGAGCTTTTATTGCTTTGGTTGTGGTGCGGGCGGCGATGTTATTACTTTTATGCGGCTTACCCAAAACCTTGACTATATGTCCGCAGTAAGGCTTATTGCAGAGCGTTCGGGTATTCCCATGCCCGAGGATGACGGCGGAACCGAAGAGTTGCAAAAACGCAAACGCATTTGTGAGATGAACAAAGAGGCGGCAAGGTTTTTCCGCGACTGTCTCATAAGCCCCCAATATTCGGAAGGGTTGGCATTTTTGCGTAATCGTGGGCTTACGGATAATACAATCCGCAAGTACGGATTGGGATACGCTCCAAATTCGTGGGACGCGCTTAAACACCACATGAACTCATTGGGGTATAACGACCCGGAGTTGGTTGAGGCATCCTTACTTAAACAAAATGAGCGCGGAAATATTTACGATATGTTCAGAGGGCGGGCAATGTTCCCTATTATTGACAGGTTTAAAAATGTTATCGCTTTTTCCGGCAGAATAGTCAACGATGATGGAAAGAGCGGGAAATATGTAAACACTGCGGGAACACCTGTTTATACAAAGGGGCGGCATATATTCTCAATTAATTTTGCAAAAAATTCCAAAAAGGACTATGTGATACTCTGTGAGGGAAACATAGATGCAGTAATGCTTAATCAGGCGGGCTTTGATAATGCCGTTGCAATTTTGGGGACTGCGCTGACCGCCGAACAGGTCAGGAACGAGTTGCGGTTTTATTGGGAAGGGAAAAAAGCCGTCATAGCATACGACAGTGATAAGGCGGGGATTAAAGCGACACAAAAAACAATAAGTATGCTGAACCAAGCGGGGATGTCCGCAAAAGTGTTGGAATTGCAGGGTGCAAACGACCCCGATGATTACATAAAGCGATTCGGGGCGGAAAGTTTTGCGGCACTTGTAGAAAGCTCAACACCTGTGATTGCCTTTAAGCTGAACAGGTTTAAAGAGGGCATTAATATTGATACACCCGAGGGGCGTGCGGAGTACCTTAAAAAGGCAGTCGAGTTTCTTGCAGAAGTTGACAACCGCTTTGAAAGAAGGGTATACGTTTCCGAATTGGCAAAGGATTGCGATGTTACGGTTGAGTGGGTGCAAAATGCTATTGAATATTCAATCAGCTCAAAGAAACGATTTAAAGCACGGGAAGAAAAAAAGTCGTTGCTTAATTTTAACAATGCGGGCAATTTTAATACAAAGAGGGAACGCTCAGAGTACGATTCGGACAAGCTCCCCGCCGAAGAAAAGGCGGAACAGGGGATTATTGCGTTTTTGTTTCACTCGCCGGACAAGCTCCCTGTAATACTGCGCAGTCTCAGCCCGAGCGATTTTCCTACCGTTTTTAATCGAAGATTGTTTGAAACGCTCATATTAAGGCTTAACAAAAGGCAATCTATAGATATATCGTCGTTGCAGGGCGAATTTTCGGCAGAAGAAGTGGGCAGAATAAAAAAGATTAAAATTGAGAATGCCGATTTGCCTTTTACCGATGCGCGTTTGGGGGACTATATAAATGTTTTGACGGAAAGCAAAAACAAAAAACAACGCCCGAATTTTGGCGAAATGAGCAATGAAGAGCTTTTAGAATATACTAAAGTACTAAAGGATAAAAAAACCGCAAAGTCAACAGGGTAAATGCTTTATAGTCGATTAACTTAAGAATCACTAAATCTTTGCGGAAAATCTTCAAGCACTTCTTAAGTTAAACGACTATACACGCAGAAGTGTTCGCATTAGACGCACACTTGCGAGTTCTGCCAAAGTGGCGGGGGACTTAAACCCATCCGGATGGTTAAAAAAATGTATGAAAGGGCATGGTAGAGGAAATGAACGATATTACAAGAGGAGTACTTAAAGATTTGCTTGATTTAGGCAAATCTACCGGGAAGCTGTCCACTAAAGAGATTACCGATTGTTTGGAGGATTTAGATTTTAATGTTGAGCAAATTGACAAGCTTTATGAGGACTTTGAGACGCTTAACATTGAGATTGTCGATGATTATGCCACTGACAGCGACCTTGATTCGGCGTTGGACTTTTCGTCAGAAGATGACCTTGAAATGGCTTTATCGACAGAGGTTGTTTCGATTGACGACCCCGTAAAAATATACCTCAAGGAAATCGGACGAGTTCCGTTGCTTACCGCGGAGGAAGAAATTGAGCTTGCATCGCGCATGATTCAAGGGGATACTTATGCTCGTAAAAGGCTTTCCGAGGCGAATTTGCGCCTTGTGGTAAGCGTTGCCAAAAAATATGTAGGGCGGGGAATGCAGTTCCTTGACTTGATTCAAGAGGGGAATTTGGGCTTAATTAAGGCAGTCGAAAAGTTCGACTACACTAAGGGGTTCAAGTTTTCGACATATGCAACATGGTGGATTCGACAAGCGATTACAAGAGCGATTGCCGACCAGGCGCGGACAATAAGAATCCCTGTTCACATGGTGGAAACAATCACAAAAGTAAAAAAAGCATCATCGCATCTCCTCCACAAAAACGGGACTGAACCGTCCCCGGAGGATATTGCGGTAGAGCTTAATATGCCTATTGAACGAGTACGCGAGATTATCAGGATTGCGCAAGACCCTGTATCGCTTGAAACTCCTATAGGCGAGGAGGAGGACTCTCACCTTGGGGATTTTATTCCCGATGATGATGCACCCGCACCCGCTGAGGCGGCTTCGCAAACTCTTTTAAAAGAGCAACTTTCAAACGTTTTGGGGACACTGACTGACAGGGAAGCTCGGGTTTTGAAGCTGCGTTTTGGTTTAACCGATGGAAGACAACGCACTTTAGAAGAAGTCGGGCGCGAGTTCAACGTCACACGTGAGCGGATTCGCCAAATTGAAGCAAAGGCGTTGCGTAAATTGCGCCACCCATCGCGGAGCAAGAAATTAAAGGACTTTTTGGAGTGAGAGCCTGTTTTAGGTTTTCTGCGTATCGGCTATGAAAACAGGCTTTTGCACTTCTTATAAACGGCACTCTCGCGGTAATCCTCATCATCCGCCGCAATTGAAATTGTATCACAAAGCCGCACTAATGCTGCGTAATTCATAAGCGATACTGCCGCCGCTCTAAACGATGTGAAATTTGCGCTTGCCGTAACTTGATTATATACCCGCCCCATTTCAGAAAGACCGTTAAAAAGGGTGTAATTTTTTGAAATCATTACCGTGTCGGAAAGGTTTACACGCGGCGGCTGAATATCGGCTAATGTTTGCCCCATTTGAGAGAGGACTTGTTCCATTTCCGCCTTATCATCCCGCAGGATTAGGTTAAAAACGCTGTTCCCTGCTGTTTTTTTTGCATTATCTGCGTGCCTTTCGGGTTGAAGTGAGAAAATGCCGTCTATTGTAAACAAATCCGCGGGGGAGCAGGCATAAAACGCCATTGCATACAGCGCGATGAACGGTTGCCTGTCCGATTCCGCAGATAGGTCAATCGTTTGACAGTAGGGTACGGTTTTATAAAAGGAGGAAAGCTCGGCGACGGCGATTCTTTTGCCTTTGTAGAACGAATGCTTTAAAAACAGCTCCGAGTTAAATCGCCCGATGAACTCGGCGTTTTTTTTTGCCGATTCCATAAGCCTCTTCATATGTGAGTTGTTAGTGGCGAGCAGTCGCCTTTCTGTTACGGCAATGCTCTTTTTGAACTTTCGGGGGAGCTTTTTAGGCAACTCAAAGTGATATAACCCGTCTTTTATTTTTAAATGGCAGACGAACTGCCTGTCCTTAGTAAACGGCAACTTCAAGAACTGCAAAAACGGCAAACTTAACAAAGCCCGCTGATTAAAAACAAGCAATGACGGCTCTATATTCAATTCTCGCAGGGCGAAAAGCTCTTCCTCATTAAACAGCCCTGCAAAATCAATAATTTCCATACTCTTGATTATATTACGGAAGACATCATTGCCCCTGTTGGGCAGACATCAGCGCATTTCCCGCAGGAGTTGCATTTTGTATCGCTTAACTTGTCCGTCAAAGCGGGTTTTACTACAGTGTCGAATCCCCGCCCGGACAGCCCGATTGCACCGATTTCCTCGACATTCTCACAAACGCGGACACATAATCCGCACAGAATGCACTTTTCGGGATTGCGGGCGATTTTGCCGTGGTCGTCGTCAGCGATTTTATACCTGTGGACTTCGCCTTGAAACCTTTCGGGGGATACATTATAATCATTTGCATACTTAATCAGCTTGCAATCATGATAATCCTTACATCCGCATTCAAGACAGCGGGTAGCTTCCTTTTGCGGCTCATTACAGCGCGGTTGTTTGGGAATGTCGGCAAAATCGGCGGCAGTTTTCGTTGCCTTTGAGAGATAAACGGGATTAAGCTTATTTGCCTCAGTTTCCTCTCCCGCCAAAAACGCATCAACTGCGATTGCGCATTTGCGCCCCTCGCCGATTGCGGATATTGCAATGTCCGCGCCGTTGTTAGTCGCATCGCCGACCGCAAACACATTATCAAGGTTAGTCTTAAAGGAATGCTCCGATGCGGCAATTGTCCCCCACTTTGTGTTTTCTATTTCTTCAAATCCGCTCAGATTCGGTTTTTGACCAATTGCGGGAATTACCGTGCCGACTTCTAAAAGCTCTTCCTTTCCGTCAATCGGAACAGGAGAACGCCTTCCGCTTGAGTCGGGTTCGCCTAACTCCATCATTTGCAGCCGAAGTGACCCGACTTTGCCGTTTTTACCTATTACCTCAATTGGATTAGCCAAGAACTTAAATATTACGCCTTCTTCCTCGGCTTCGTGTATTTCTATTTCTTCTGCGGGCATTTCGTTGCGCGTTCTGCGGTATATACAACAGACTTCCTTTGCACCTAAGCGCAGTGCAGTACGGCAAGCATCCATAGCGGTATTCCCGCCGCCTACTACTGCAACAGTCTGACCTTTTACATCACGCGCATCGCCGACGGCAAATTCGCGGAGAAAGTCTATCCCGCTGACCACCCCGTCTAAGTCCTCACCGGGGCAACGCAAACCGCCGGAATTCCACGCGCCGATTGCGACAATTACCGCATCGTATTTGCCGTCCGAATTGTTGAGCAAGTCTTTAAGCGTGACTTTGGTGTTATTACGAATTTGCACACCTGCTTGTTTAATCAAGTCTATTTCCTTTTGCAAAACGTCATTAGGCAACCTAAACTCCGGGATTCCGTACCGCAACATTCCTCCCGATTCGGGCATAGCTTCATAAATTGTAACCGCGTGTCCCTTTAGCCGCAGATAATACGCCGCTGACAGCCCGCCCGGCCCGCCGCCGACTACTGCAACTTTATACCCGCTTTCGGTTTCGGGTTGGCTCTCATTCCCGCTCCCCGCAGCAGACACCGTATCACCCGCAAACTGTTTCAGTGTGGCGATTGCAATCGGCTCATCAACAAGACTGCGCCTACATTCCTTTTCGCAAGGGCGGGGACATATTCTCCCGATTGAGGCAGGGAAAGGCACTTTTTCACGGATTAAGTCGTAAGCCTTTTGGTGTTCCCCTCGTGCGATTAATCCTGTATAGCCTTGACAGTCGGTCTCGGCGGGGCAGGCAAGGGCACATGGTGGCTTACAGTCCCCAACGTGGTCGGACAGCATTAACTCCAACGCGGTTTTACGGTTGCGACGAATTCGCTCGGTGTCGGTGTGAATCACCATTCCGTCGTTTGCAATTGTTGCACAGGCACGGAACAAGCGCGGGCTGCCGTCAATTTCAACAGTGCATATTCCGCACGAACCAAACGGGGGCAGGTTAAAATCAAGCGATTTCTCGACGTTACTGCAACCGCTCCCGCAATGACAAAGCGTGGGAATTTCGATTCCGTTTTCCTGCGCAATTTCAAGGATTGTCTTAGGCTTGTCATTGTCAAATGTTATCTCTTTTGCATTTATTATCAATTTACTTTTCAAATTACACACGCCCTTTCTTAAACTACATTCACCGCCCCAAATTTGCAAGCATTAAAGCAAATTCCGCATTTTGTGCATTTCTCGCCGTCTATAACTAAGTCAATTATTGCATCCGTTGGGCATTTCTTGGCACATAGATTACATTTTTTACAGTTATTTAAGTCAATTGAATAAGTCAGCAAAGGCTTACAGCTTAATGCGGGGCATTTCTTAGCGTTAATATGCGCTTCATACTCATCGCGGAAATACTTAATCGTAGTCAGCACGGGATTAGGTGCGGTCTGCCCGAGTGCGCAAAGCGAACCCGATTTTATTTCCTCGCCCAATTCCAAAAGCAGCTCTATGTCGCCGCTCTTGCCGTTTCCGTCGCAAATCCGCTCTAATATTTCGAGCATTCGTTTATTCCCGATTCGACAGTGTGTGCATTTGCCGCAACTTTCTTTACAAGTGAAGTCGAGGAAATACCGTGCCATGTCAACCATGCATGAACTGCCGTCCATTACAACCATTCCGCCCGAACCTATTATTGCACCCGTCTTGGCAAGAGCTTCATAGTCTATTTCGGTGTCAATCAGCTCATTCGGAATACACCCGCCCGACGGCCCGCCTAATTGCACTGCCTTAAATCCGTCACAGCCGCCGCCGTAATCGTAAATGACATCGCGGACAGTTTTCCCCATTTCAACTTCTACGAGACCTCCCTTGGCAATCTTCCCTGTAAGCGCGAACACTTTTGTACCTTTGGACTTTTCAGTCCCTATTCGGGCGAACGCCGCCCCGCCGTTATTGATAATCCACGGGATATTCGCCAACGTCTCGACATTGTTGATGTTGCTCGGTGAATCCCATAAACCTTTTTGGGCGGGAAAAGGGGGTTTTAATCTCGGCATTCCCCGCTCTCCCTCAAGCGATGCGATTAACGCCGTTTCTTCGCCGCAGACGAATGCACCCGCACCTGCTTTTATTTTAATATCAAAATTGCTGTTTAGGAATCCACGTTCCCGCGCTTGATTTAAAGCTGTTTCAAGGCGGGTAATCGCCAACGGGTATTCCGCTCTTACGTAGACTATTCCCGCATTTGCGCCGATTGCGTATGCCGCAACCATCATTCCCTCAATTACCGCATGGGGGTCACCCTCGAGGATTGCCCTGTCCATAAACGCGCCGGGGTCACCTTCGTCTGCATTGCATATAATATACTTATTATCGCCGACAGATTCACGCGCCGCATTCCACTTAAACCATGTGGGGAATCCGGCCCCGCCCCGCCCTCTTAATCCCGAAGCTTTAATTTCCTCTATAACTTGCACGGGAGTAAGCTCTGCGAATTTTTCAATCGCTTTGTAACCGTTTCTGCTGATATATTCGTCAATGCTTTCCGGGTTGATAATCCCGCAATTGCACAACGCTATTCGGTTTTTTGTTTCGGAGTCATCGGTATAAACGGCATAGTCCTTCGCGCTGTTGTTTTCGCCGCGCATCATTTTTGCTATTTCGTCCGCGCCTTTTTTATTCACATTGACATATGTTTTATCGCCGACCGTAACAATCGGCTCACGATAGCAGTCGCCGTTACAGCCTGTAATTTGCACAGGTGCAACCTTTGACAGTGTTTGGTATATTTCATCTGCGCCCGCAGCAATTCCGCACGAACCCATCCCAACAGTAACTCTCATTTTTTTACCCATGCCCTTTCTTAATACTTTCTCAGTTCTTGTGAAGTTCTAATATCTCAACTGCCGATTTGCCCGTCAATTTCCCGTAAATCTTTCCGTTCAGCATCATTGCGGGAGAAAGACTGCAACAGCCTAAGCAGGCTACATTGTTATAGGTGAACAGCCCGTCATCGGTGACTTCCCCCTCGTCAACCCCGAGATAGTCCCGAATCGCGCTTTCAATTGCGGCTGAACCATTGACATGGCAAGCCGTCCCCTGGCAAAGGAGAATCAAGTTCTTCCCCGCGGGTTTCAGGCGGAATTGCGCATAGAATGTCGCCGCCCCCATTACCTTTGCGGGAGATATTCCCGTTTTGTCGGAGATGTAGGAAAGTGTTTCCGGCGAAAGCCAACCATACAGTTCCTGCGCCTCCTGCAATATCGGGATTAGTGAGCCTCGCGCTGTTTTCTCTTTCAGTATCGGCTCAAGCAGTTTGTAGTCCATCTTTTTACCCTATTCCTTTCTGACGCCGATGAACCATGAAAGTGCGTTTTCCGCACAACCACAGATTTATTTTCAAACTTTTACCCTATTCCTTTCCAACACGGATAACCCTTGAAGCGTTTTTAAAACGTAATAAAGCATTCGCCGACACTATCACCAAAGTCAAATGCCGACAAACGCCCTTGTTTGCTATTAGCCAGTTTAGCACAAAAAATACAAGCTGTCAAGACTTTATTCAAAAATTAATTAATTTCGCCCAAAAACACATCAATTCCATCCGAAACACCATCAAAGTCACTGTCCGAATACAATAAATCGCGCATTTTTTGAACAAAAATCCGTGTCCGGCTTTTTAAAGGTTGAGCCAAAACAGTGTCCATTGCAAAATAAGCCGACTTGTCGTCATAATTGTTGCAAGCGAGTTTCGCCGCCGACAAGTGCCGTTTGACAAACTCAATGTCTTCCGAATCTGTGTCCGAAACGGCGTTTATTTCGGCGTTTACGGTTGGGATTAAGCTTTGCAGAATCAATATAAACGCCTCAACATTTGCGAAAATGTAATCCATGTCGCCGTTTAATCCCGCTCGTTCAAGCAAATGCGCCGCCTCCGATTTTTCGGTTTCTCCTATGTTTGCCAAAGCTGATTTCATTGCATGGAAAACCGATGCAAGCGCGTTTACATCGCTCACTTCAAGCGATTCCCGTATAGTTGTAATCGCCTTTTTCGCATCCCTTCCAAACGCTTGCAACAACTTTTCCTGTTTTGCAATCGGCAACATCTTGAATAAGCTCATTTTTTTACCCCTGTCCCTTCTTCACAAGCAATTCATAAAAGACCGTTCTTAATTATTTGTCGTGTTCTAATTCTACCGACTTTGCCCAAAACTCATCTGCTACACCTAAAAACGCCTCAACGACCTTAGGGTCAAAATGTGTGCCGGAATCTTTTTTAATAATATCAACAGCTTGTTCATGAGTAAATGCTTTTTTATAAGGGCGTTTTGACACAAGCGCGTCATACACATCCGCAATTGCCATTATTCTGCCTTCAAGCGGAATGTCCTCCCCGCTGAGTCCTCGCGGGTAACCCGTCCCGTTCCACTTTTCATGGTGTCCCCCCGCAAACCGTTTGGCGTGGTAGAGGAATCCGTCTTCTTCTGTTTTGCTGATAATCTCTTCAATTATACGTTCCCCCTCGGAACTGTGAGTTTTTATAACGGCAAACTCCTCATCGTCAAGCTTGCCCGGCTTATTAAGCACTGTATCGCTTATAGTAATCTTCCCCACATCATGCAATTGCGCCGACGGCAGCAACAGGCTCATGTTCCACCCCGATATTTCTTCGGCGTAAACCCCTGTCCGCACAAGCTCGTCAACGAGGATTTTCAAGTATTCCTGTGTGCGTTCAATGTGTTTGCCGGTTATATTGTCGCGGCTTTCCACTAAGTTGGAAATAACGCTTATTGTAGCATTGTGGAGGTCGCTTAAAGCTTTTGTGCTTTTTTTGACTAACTTATCAATTTCCAAATGAGTTTCAATCCTGCGGCTTAAAACCGGGGGGGAAAACGGTTTTCCTATAAAATCAATTACCCCAAGCTCAAAACCCAGAATTTCAACTCTCGGGTCTTTTTTCATTGTCAAAAATATTACAGGAATCGGTTTATAACGCGGGTCAGCCTTTAATCTTTTTACTACCTCAAACCCGTCCATCTCGGGCATATCAATATCAAGCAAAATTAAGTCGGGCGTTATTTTTTCAAGCAGGTTAAACATCTTTAAAGCCGTAGGCAACGCATATGTTGTGTAATCCTTTTCAAGCGCAGTCTTAACCGATATTCTGTTTACCTCATTATCATCTACCGCAAATATTATCTTCAATCTTTTTACCCTTGCCCTTTCTGCACAAATATGCTATAACAGTTCGTTTTCCCATTTATCGTAGGGTTAGTTTTCAATCTTTTACCCTTGCCCTTTCTGCACAAATATGCTATAACAGTTCGTTTTCCCATTTATCGTAGGGTTAGTTTTCAATCTTCTTACCCTTGCCCCTTCTGCACAGATATGCTAAATTTGACCTATATTTCTAAAGCGGTTATAGCGATGTTCGACTAATTCATCGCGGCTCATCGCGCTGTATTTTTTTACCGCATCTGCCAACTCGTTTTTCAGCGTGTCAATAAGTGCGGCATTCCCCGCATCAATCCCCTCGGGAATGATTTTTTCAATCACGCCGAGTGTCAGCAAGTCTTCGGCAGTAAGCTTTAGGCATTCGCTTGCTTCTCTTGCTTTTGTGCTGTCTTTCCATAGAATACTTGCACATCCCTCGGGCGAAATCACCGAGTAAATCGCATTTTCCAACATCCAAACCTCGTTCGCAACCGAAAGCGCGAGTGCTCCGCCGCTCCCCCCCTCGCCGATAATCACCGATATTACAGGGGTTTTTAATCCACTCATTTCAACGAGGTTTTCGGCAATCGCCTGCCCTTGACCCCGCTCTTCCGCTCCGATTCCGCAATACGCACCCGAAGTGTCTACAAAGCAAATTATCGGGCGGTTAAATTTTTCTGCGAGCTTCATTTGACGTAACGCTTTGCGATACCCCTCCGGGTGAGCAGAGCCGAAATTCCTCATTGAACGTTCTTTTACATCATGACCCTTTTCAATGCCGATTACTGTAACAGGTGTTGTGTTAAGGTAGGCAATGCCCGCCACAATCGCTTTATCATCGCCAAAACGTCGGTCGCCGTGCATTTCCATAAAATGCGCAAAAACACTGCCTATTAAGTCCAACGCGGTAAAACGATTATTCGCGCGGGCGGCAACTACTTTTTCATATGCTTTCATACGCTTGCCCCCTTATCGTAAGATTGTTGCCGATGGAATTGCAGCAACTGGAAGAGATACTTTCGTTGATGTCTTCTGTTCACTATATTGTCCGTAAACCCGTGTTCAAGTTGAAACTCCGCGCGTTGAAACCCGGCGGGGAGACTTTTTCGTATAGTCTGCTCAATTACACGAGGCCCCGCAAATCCAATCAACGCACCCGGCTCTGCCAAAATAATGTCTGCCTCCATTGCAAAACTCGCCGTAACGCCCCCGGTAGTAGGGTCGGTGAGTACACAAACATACAAGTTCCCCGCATCGCTGTGCTTTTTAACCGCGCCGCTTGTTTTAGCCATTTGCATTAAGGAAATTATCCCCTCTTGCATACGCGCCCCGCCTGACAGCGCAAACCCGATTACCGGAATGTTCTTTTTTGTCGCCCGCTCAAAAGTGCGGGTTATTTTTTCACCGGCAACCCGTCCCATGCTGCCCATCATAAAGTTAGGTTCCATAATAAACAAACCCATCGGCAACTTCCCGATTGTACACTCCCCGCTGACAACACTGTCCCGCTCACCGCTTTGCAGTTGTGCGGCTTTCAGCTTTTTGTCATACCCGGGGAATCCTAATATATTCCGCGGTTCTAAATCGGTATCCGCTTCGACAAAACTCCCCGGGTCGGCGATCATGTGAATCCGTTGACGCGCACTCATTTTAAAGTGATGACGGCAATAAGGGCAGATTTGCAACCGTATTACAAGTTCATCGGGTGATAACGCTTTTTTACAACGCGGGCAGTTTATCGACAGTTCATCGGGCATTTCGTTGGGAATCAACATTCCCTGCCCCTCCAATGCGTTTTTCGGTTTTTTGAATATCATCCAACACACCATGTGTGGTTTGCCGCACGTATCAACGAGTATCGAAAATTGCAGTTTACACACATTCCTTTCTTGGTTTCTTTCAAACTTAAAGCTCCTTATTATTAATCCGCAACGAAACTCTTAACACTTTGCCTTGTCTTTTTGCCGCCATACTGCGTTGATTTTTACTCAAATATAAGCGTATATTCTCGCAAAAATCGCCTTGTCTGCCGACAAAAATCCTGCGGCAAATAGTGTCAAGACTTCCGTTGCGGATTA
>Ga0099364_10006338_pt1 | contig 17254 bp, 13 predicted proteins | sample TergutTh196P3_FD_73070 | JGI IMG/M metagenome (GOLD analysis project Ga0099364, IMG submission 73070) | Microcerotermes parvus P3 segment gut microbial communities from Pointe-Noire, Republic of the Congo - Th196 P3 | ecosystem: Host-associated > Arthropoda: Insects > Digestive system > Gut ... | reverse complement strand
CGGGTTCGGCAGCAACCACACTGGCGGATGTTATTTTGCGTTTTGCGACGGTTCCGTCCGTTTTGTCAGTGAAACGATTTCCTCCGACGCTCTTCTAGCACAAGCAAGCAGAAACGGCGGAGAATGACAATATGAGCCGCAATTGAAAGATTACGGCACTGTGCGCCGCACAGGTGCGGCGGCTAACCTTAACCTTTAACCATACTTTTACTATCATGAAAAAATTCATTTCCATCATTCTCGTTTTTTTCTGCACGGCATCGTTTGCCGTTGCACAGGATACCGCCAAGATTCAGCAGGCGATTGACAAAGCCGTCGCCTATCTCCGCACGACGCAAGCCCCGACGGGCGGCTGGGTGACACCGCGTACCGTCATCGGTCCCACTACCATTGTGCTGGCTGGACTCATCGACGCAGGAGTGGACATTGACGATCCGATGATCGCCAATGGACTCAAACTGGTCGAGTCGTTCATTCAGGAAGACGGCGGTGTCTATACCCCCGACGGATTCTTGCTGAATTACGAAACATGCTGTGCTGTGATGTGTCTCGCCAAAGCCAATGAGGCTATCAAAAAGAAACACAACCGCGAACCTTACAAAGAGGTACTCGCAAAGGCAGACAGATTCCTTCGGGGACAACAGTTTACCGAAGAGAATAACGTCAATCCTGAAGACCCGACATACGGCGGAGTTGGTTACGGCAACAGAACCCGACCTGATTTGTCCAATGTACAGTTTTTTCTCGATGCCCTCAAAGCGACCGGCGCAACAGAGGACGACCCCGCCATTCAAAAGGCACTCATTTTCGTTTCCCGATGTCAAAATTTGGAGTCGGAACACAACACGATGCCCTTCTTGGCACGCAATCCTGACGGTTTGGACGGCGGTTTCATATATTACCCTGTGCCTGATCCCGAAGGTACGAGAGAAACGGAGGGGCTCACGAGTTACGGCGGAATGACGTATGCTGGCTTGAAGAGTATGATTTATGCCGGTTTGACCGTAGAGGACAAGCGTTACAAGGCGGCTCTTGATTGGCTTGCGAAGAACTATACGGTAACGGAGAATCCGGGACGCGGTGCTGCCGGTTTGTACTATTACTATCAAACGATGGCGAAAACGCTTGATGTCAAGAACTCGCCGCATTTTGAGGATGCTGACGGCACGAAGCACAACTGGCGTGCCGATTTATCGGAGCATTTGATTTCGGTACAAAGGGCGGACGGTTCTTGGGTCAATGAAAATACGCAGTACATGGAAAACGATGCTAACCTTGTAATCGGCTACGCCTTGCTTACGCTGGCGTTGTGTTTGGAGCAATAACATAGAGCTGGGGTGTGTAAAAAAATTAGTTGGTCTTTTGAACATTGCGCACGAGCGGGGCGGCGTTAGCCCCCCGGTTTGGTGCGTGTTGGTTCAAACTCACCGGGGGGCTAATGCCCCCCGCTCTTGCGCTGCACCCACTTTATTTTTACACACTCTCCTTAGTTGACGTTGCACTCCTTTCCTGCTACACTACCTAGCCTACGATAAACAAAGGCGTTTATCGGTTACAATCTTCATTGATTGTACCGATGAACGCCTTTTTTATGAAAACATGAACGAACATATATTGGTACTCGATTTTGGAGGACAATACAAAGAACTGATCGCCGGAACAGTGCGGAAATTGTCCGTCCATTCGGAAATCAAACCAGCAGTATCTTCTTTATGCCCTACGGGACAGGGGCATATCACCGCCGATGAGGTTCGGCAACTCGCACCCATCGGTATCATTCTGACCGGCGGCCCCAACAGCGTCTATCTGCCGGACGCACCCCAATGCGATCCCGATATTTTCAAACTCGGTATTCCCATCCTCGGCATTTGCTACGGTATGCAGATGATGTGCAACACACTCGGCGGCGAAGTTACTCCCGGCAATAAAGGCGAATACGGACGCATCACAGTAATCCCTTCCCAGCTATCGGCATTGCTCCCCCAAGAATCGTTCAACGCTCTGATGAGCCATAAAGATACCGTTACCCGCTTGCCGGACGGATTCATCGCAACCGCCTCGACCGCTTCGTGCATTGCCTCTTGCGAAGATACCGAGAGAAAACTATACGGCGTACAGTTCCATCCTGAAACAAAACATACCGACGGCGGACAGGAAATCATTCGACGGTTCCTCTACGACATCTGCGGGGCGGCTGGCGATTATAAATTGGACGATTACATCGACACGCAGATTCAACGGATACGGCAGGAAATAGGAAAGGAGACCGTCTTGCTTGCTCTTTCGGGCGGAGTCGATTCTTCGGTCTGCGCGAGTCTGCTCTCCAAAGCACTGCCCGGTCAACTTGTCTGTCTCTTCGTCGATCACGGTTTCATGCGGTTGAACGAAGGAGACGAAATCGAACGTATTTTTGCCAAGCGCAAACTCCGATTCGTGCGTGTGAATGTCAAGGAACGATTCCTTGCCAAGTTGAAAGGCGTTACCAATCCCGAAGTGAAGCGGAAACACATCGGCGAAGAATTCATTCGTGTCTTTGAAGAGGAGGCGGTGAAACTTGGGCGCATCCCTTATCTCGCACAGGGAACTATCTACCCTGATGTTGTCGAGTCCGGCGGAACACATGGTGCGGTCATTAAGAGTCACCACAACGTGGGAGGGCTTCCTGAAAATCTCGCTTTTGCCAAAGTCATTGAGCCGCTGTCGGGACTTTTTAAGGACGAGGTTCGTCTTCTCGGCAGAAAATTGGGATTGCCCGCGTTTTTGGTGAATCGGCAACCGTTTCCGGGACCGGGACTTGCCGTCCGCATTATGGGAGAGGTAACAGAGAAAAAGTTAGAGGTTTTACGCAGTGCCGATGCGATTCTCCGGGAAGATCTGGACGGCATGCGGCGCAGACCGAATCAGTATTTTGCCGTATTGACCGATACTCTTTCCGTAGGCGTTAAGGGAGACGACAGGACGTATGATCCGGTCATTGCGATTAGGGCTGTAAGTACAGAAGATTTTATGACTTGCGAGTATTTTCCTCTTCCGCACAGCATTTTGAGTCGTCTGTCATTGCGGATTACGAGCGAGATCCCTTCCGTGAGCCGCGTGGTTTATGATATAACGTCAAAACCTCCGGCTACGGTGGAATGGGAATGAAGATGAACGTTTTTGGTAAAATGGAGATATGGTGCGAATTTATCACGGCAGTTTTTGTGAAATCGCCGAGCCTGAAATACGTCCTTCCCGATACAATAAGGACTTCGGGCAGGGGTTTTACTGTACCGAGTTGCAGCGACAGGCGGAACGATGGGCACAACGATTTGATTCGCCCGTCGTCAGCGTGTTCGAGTATTCCGAACCAAGCGAATTGCGAATCCTTCGGTTTGACAGCATGACAGAACAATGGCTGGACTTCATTGCCGACTGTCGCATTGGCAAACTGCACCATTGGGACATTGTCATCGGAGCGATGGCAAACGACCAAGTTTGGAATTATATTGCCGACTACATCGCGGGAATACTCACGAGAGAACAATTTTGGGTGCTGGCAAAATTCAAACACCCCACTCACCAAATTGCCTTGTGCAGTACCATCGCACTGGAAACCTTAAAATTTGTGAAGAGTTATACATTGTAACTCCTTGCTCCTGACTCCTACTATGACAGGCAGAGAAGATAAACGTGAAAATGATTTGTTTTTTGTGTGCAGTCTGATTGAGTACATCGGACGAAAGACGAAGAATTGCCGATGCGACACGGTGAAACATCTTGGCGACAAGGAGATCGTCCGCGCTTGGGAACTTGCGGATATACTTCACTGCGAGCCGATTGAGCATATCGGAGACGAACTGATTGAGAAGTGTCAGATCGCCGACGGCAATTTCGACAACGCGGCAGAGTGTAAACACAATATACCTACTCATTTTGACATTGCCAAAGTGTATAAGCGGCTCATTGTTGCGGTAAGTGATGCGAAGAATATTTCGCATGTCGATGCTCTCAAAGAGGTGTACGCCTCGTGGATAAGTCGAAAAATAGATGATTACAACAGCAGTATGTATTTTGAAAACCCGCAATACCTGTTTGAAAGTTACAAGGCAGGAAAACCGATTGAATGAAAAGGGTAAGCACAACACGCCTCCCGAGCCGCAATTATTTAGTCGGTACTCCGGTACTCCGTCTGTACACGTGGGCAAATTGGACGTTTTCTTTGTGCCCTTTGCGTTCCTGGCGGTAAAAAAAGAGAATTTAACCGCAAAGTACGCAAAGCACAGACTCGCTTTTACCCTCTTTTGCCTTACCTCCGTCGTCTCGACTGCGGAATACCCTCCGATTCCCTAATGCGCCGGACAAACAAGACTGCCAATGCAATCGCCAACGGAGGAATCGGAGGCAAAACCACCGACCAAAGCTTATACTGTCCCTGCACCCGACGAATGTGCTCATTCAACTTAACCTCCGCATCCTCCAATTTTCTGTTCAACTCCCGCTGCATCCGCTCACGATCCGAATCAAGACGCTTTTGAGCCGTCATCATCGCCGCTCCCAATCGACGTATCACCTCCTCTTGATTCATTCCCCCCTGCTGATACTCCCGACGTAACTGCTCCATCCTCGTTTGCAACGCACCCTCCTCCCTCGTTACACTCTCTTCATATTCCGCCTGAAGAGTCCGACGCGTTTCCATCGTCTCCTCCCTAATACTGTCAGTATGCTCATCAAACTTCGAGAGAGTCCGATGTTTCGACCGACGGCTCCGTATTTCGAGGAACCGCTCATCACCCGCAATGCTGTCAATCGCATTCAACACAAACGTTACATTGTCGAAGTCAAGATTGATGCCCGCCCCCGGCTCGTTCCCCATCTGCCGCAGAGCAAAGAGCATGTCCGAAAGCATATCAATGTCCGAAACGAGAATAATGTCAACGTCCACCGGAACAGGTCGCACAGGAGGTTCGTCTTCGCTGCGCTCCACAGGCGGAACGGCTAACTCGCCTTGGATGCGCACCGCTAAATTTTGCTGCTGCGCTTCGGGAATCATTCGCTGTTCCCAAGAACCGTCACGCAATCCCCGCATCACCGTCTGCGTTGCGACAATGCCCGACGGTTGTTGGAACGTTTGCAATAACGGTGTTACCGTCAGCGACGACTCGCGAGGTGAGTCGGCTAACATCGGTACATATTCCGTAACCCGACCTGGAAAGGGCAACATCATATATTGCAGTGCCGATGTTACCAAATCGTTTCGGTCAAAAGGAGAAACGTCCGAACTTTTATCAAGGAACACGAACCCTTTGGGAATCTGCGGCAGTTGACGAATCGGTTGATACTCCTGCCAGACGGCTTGCTGTCCGTCGATAGTTACACCAAGCAGTTCCCAGAGTGAGTCCATATTTCCTTTCGGCGGCGGTTGCCGACCCATCATGGGATTCCCCCCCGCTTGTCGCGGTTCAGAGGTACCCGGCACACCGCGAACATACACTGGCAACGGGTCTTCAAAGATAATCGTCGGCTGACCATTGCGAATTGCTTCGACGAAATGCATGATTTCCATAAAGCCCATCGCCGAAGGTTGTACGGCAAGCAATGCGTCGAACTTTTCTGTAATGGGCTGCGTCGGGTCAACATCAATGACGGTATATTGTCTTCGCAATTCGTCAATGATGAGCCAAGGCTGCGACATCGAAAAGGTGTTGATGTCGAATCCGCCGAAGAGCGGTGCGTCGGTCTTCAGAATACCGATGCGTTTCTTTTGCGGAACCGTTACACTGCAAATTGCCCTGACGAGTTCATACTCGACGGACAGCCCTCGATCAATGAAAGGCAACACCAGCGTATCCAATCCGCTACGGAAGGCAACGCCGAGAAAGATACTCGTGTGTTCCCGCTTGCCGCGTGCGGCATAACCGACGTTCTGCGGTCTGATGTCGAACCGCTGACTAGCAACCAAGGCGGCTTCTGTATTTGGTTCGATGTTCGTGTGTAAGCGCACATTAACGACATTGCGTCCGCAGATAGACTCGATTTCATTGAGTATCGTAATGATGTCCCGCTGCGTTTGCACGAAGGGTTCAGGAACGTTTGCACTGACATACGCCTCGATGATGACGGGATGTTCCGGGTTGAGTTCCCGCAACAGTTTAATCGTTGCGGGTGAGAGGGTGCTTAACTTTTCTTCGGTCAAGTCGGCACGGAGATCATGGTTTCGGAAGATGAAGACCAGGCTCAAGCCGATGGCAAGCAGGCACACGGTTCGGGTAGCGAAATGAAATGTTCCTTGAAACGTTTGCGATGCCGTCCAGTGTCGTCGTCCGATGAGTATCATACTCAAATAGAGCATCGTTGCTGTGAGCATTGCGAAATAGAGGATACTCGAAAAGGTAACGATGCCTCGTCCGAAGAGTTCAAACTGTGCGGCGATGCTGAACGTTTTGAGAAGTGCGGCGGTGTCTGATCCTACTGGAACCGCGTCGATCCATTGCAATGCAATGAAGGGGGCGCAACAGATTGCCCCGAGAATATAGGAGACGGTGAGGTTGCCTGTGAGGAAGGAGGCGACCATCCCGATAGAAATCATGGCAACGCCGACGAGCCAGTATCCGATGTAGGTACAGAGGAAGAGTCCGATGTCGGGCGTACCGAGATATTTGAGGATGAGCAGATTGCATACGAGGGAAAAGAGGAGCGAAATCGTGTAGATACATACGGCGGCTTTGAATTTTCCGAGTACGATGTCGAAGTCGCTGGCGGGGATGGTTAGCAACAGTTCGTCGGTTCCTTGTCGTTTTTCTTCTGCCCAGATTCCCATGGTGATGGCGGGAATGAAGACGAGCATGATGAGGGGGAACCAGCGGTTGAGTTGGTCGAGGTTTGCGAGGTTGGCGTTGAAGAAGTCGTCCGGCAGAAAGGCGGCGATGGAACTGAGCAGAACGAAAACGCAGATGAAGACGTATCCTGTCGGATTGGAAAGGTATCCGACGAAATTGCGTTTGAAGACGGAGTACAAAACTTTCGTGTTCATTGTTTATAAAAGTTAGCCCTCCCGCTTGCGAGAGGCACTCCCGATTATCCCTATTTTTTGCCGATTATCAAGTCCCTTGGTGAAAAGGGCAGAGTGGTGGGGTGTGTCAAAAATTTGCGGGTATTTTCAACATTGCGCAAGCGAGCGGGGGGCGTTAGCCCCCCGTTGGATGTCCAACACACTTCGCAACCCAACGAGGGGCTAACGCCCCCCGCTCGCTGCGCCGCACCCACTTTATTTTTACACCCCCGAGGGGGTGTGCACATAAACATAACCTTGCCTTTACGTACGTACTGTGCTACAATTTCCCAATGGACAATACCAAAAGCAGTATTATTTGCGGCACCGATCAAGAGAAGACTCGGTCTTCACGAGTTTCGCAGGCTCTCATTATCACTGCCGCGACGATCATTATCTTGGCAGGAATCAAGCTTTCCAGCGTACTCGTTGGACCTATGCTCCTCGCTCTTTTTATTGCTATCATTCTTCTCGTTCCGCTTCGTTGGCTGCAAGCACACGGTTGTCCTAATTTTCTGTCCTATCCCATTGTGCTGGGTTTTACAATAGCCCTTTTCGCCGGTGTTACCTACTTCGTCGGTCAGACATTGAACGACGAAGTCAGGAAGATTCCTGACTATAGAGATCAATTCGTTGAAAAGTACGCTGCCCTCGAAGCCCAAATTGAACAATATGTCGAGCGTCTCGGTTTTGTCATTGGTGAATTAGGACAAAGAATTCCGCTGGACGAAGAGGAACATTTTGAAGAACCTACACCGGACGAGCCGGCATCACCAAACCCCGTTACACCGGAAATACCGCCGATTGCTCTCGAACCGGAAACAACCAACGAAAGCGGCAAGACCGACGAAAGTAGCGAAAGTAACGAAAACGAAACGGACACAGACACCGACGAATCTGGCGAAATAGAAAAAGACCCTGTCGATGTTCTGGAAATAGGAGAAGTATTTGTAAGAATTGGAGTAACAGACCAACAAGATTCGTTGCCCATCGCCCTTAATCCCTCGGTTGTTGCCTACTGGATTGCCAGGGTGATGCACTATCTTCAAGGTGTGCTTGGCGGAGCTTTTCTCGTCCTTCTCTTTACGATTTTTATGCTGTTTGAAGCCGTACACTTTCCCAGGAAAGTCAATCGCGCCTTCGGTGCGGACGGTCCCCTAAACATTGGGCATTTACATCACATTGCCGAGGAAATCCGCCGGTATCTGTTTTTGAAAACGTTGTCCAACTTGATGTCCGCCAGCGCAGCACTGTTCGTCTATTGGATGTTCGGCGTGCCGGGAGCACTCTTTTGGGGAATTATCGCCTTCTTCATGTATTATATTCCGAATCTTGGAGGCACACTTGCAGCAGTGATACCAGGCTTGTTGATTTTCATGATGGCGGACATTTACACTGTGTTGCTCTATGCCGTGTGTCTGCTGACCGTTGAGTGTGCGATTGCTTACGGAATCGAACCGAAACTCCTCGGTCATGGTTTACGGCTTTCAACGCTGGTAATTATTTTGTCATTGTTTTTTTGGGGGTTCCTGTTGGGACCGATCGGTCTGTTCCTTGCTGCTCCGCTGACAGTGATGATTAAAATTGTTTTACAGGCGTTTCCCGAAACGCGGTGGTGCGCCATCTTTTTGGACGGAGGACGGGAGTAAGGCTTCCGCCGGAAACGAATGTACTCTTTTCATCGACAGCCTCTTGGGGTTTGTGCGCAAACAACCTACCGAAATTGGTAAGGGGCTGTTGGTTACAGCCCTGGCTGTAAAACTTCTACCGCCGCCCTGACCGGCGTACGAGATATTCTATCAACGCCTTGTCAAACGCAACGCTGGTATCCAGTTCGACGTAGTCGATTCGGCTCTGAAAACACTCCCGGCGAAATCGGCTTCGGAACTGCTCCAACTCCTCTAAATAGTGCTGTTTGAGAGCATCGGCGTTACCCGGCACCTTTTCTCCCGACTCCGGGTCGAGCAACTCCACCCGACCGCGAAACGGAAACTTCACCTCCGCCTCATCAAGAACATGAAACAAAATCACATCGTGTCCCGAATGACGAAGCCGATGCAACGAACTCAAAATCATGTCAGGATCGCCAAGCAAGTCGCTAAACACCATCACGAGGCTCTGCCGCTTGAGCATTGCCGACAGTTGCGTCAGTGTGGCGGCAATGTTCGTTTGTCCTGTCGGCTGTAACTTGGACAATATCGACAGTATCGTACCGAGTTGATTCCGCCGAGACTGCGGTTTTAGCGATTGCTTGATCGTTTCGTCAAACGTTACCAGTCCGACGGGGTCTTGTTGGTGAATCATCAGATATGCCAATGCCGCTGCTAAACAGATCGAATACTCAAACTTCGTCATTTCCTGTCGATATGTGTATCCCATCGATCGGCTTGTATCGACAATCAGATATCCGAGCAGATTCGTTTCGGCTTCATATTTTTTGATGTAATACTTTTCGGTCTTGGCATAGACGAGCCAATCGATATCGGCGGGATCGTCTCCGTGGACGTACTTTCGATGCTCGCTGAACTCCACGGAAAATCCGTGCAGCGGACTGGCATGGAGTCCTTGAATGAAACCTTTAACGATGAATTGCGCCTTCAAGTCGAGCCGCTTGATCGTCTGAATGACTTCCGGTTTTAAGTATCGCTGCTGATCCATTGTGTATTCAGAAGTTCACATATCCCGGAGCGTAAGCTCCGGAATCAATCCAAAACACCGGCTCTTACGATCCGGGCTCTGTCCATTTTCTTCCGTTTACAGTATAATATCTATGCAATGAAATGTCAAAAGTGTAACAAAGAGGCGACGTTTAACGTTGCAATCCTGACGGGAGCGGAGCCGCAGGAGCTGCACCTGTGCGACGAACATGCTCAAGAGTATCTGCGTCAACCGGCGATGCAGGGCAGCACAGTCGGCAGTTTGGCTTCTATTCTTGCGCAGGGGGTTGCCAAGAAGATGTCTATCAACAAAGCCGCCGAGGAACTTCAGGAACTCGATCAGCAGACGTGTCCGATTTGCGGAATTAGTTTTTTTGAGTTCCGTCATCAACGGCTTCTTGGCTGTCCTCACGATTACGATTTTTTCAATAAACAGATAGATGCTTTTGTATTGAATCTTCATGGTTCTAATCAGCATACGGGCAAGGTACCGGTGCGCAAGGTCGGCGACACCACGGAACAGATGCTTTTAATCAAGTTTCGCCGCGATTTGGATGATGCCGTCCAATACGAAGACTACGAACGTGCGTCCGTACTTCGTGATAAAATCAAGGAACTGGAAAAGAATCGGTGTTAACGGGCGGTGAAGGGTGTGTAAAATTTTGGGAGGAGTCGGCGTATGTCCCCCCGTTGACTCCAAAATTGTGTCATGACATGGATTGCAACAGACTAGGTATAATGATACTTGCTCTTTGTGTAACCACCTCATACGAATATGCATCGAACCGCCGTTTTAGGTGCGGGAATGATGGGAACCGCCATCACCGCAGCACATCTGCGCTGCGAGTTGCCCGTCATTCTGTTCGACATCAACGACACCGTCCTACAAACCGCCCCGCAACGGGTCGCCGAAGAAATACGGCTGCAAAATAACCCCCCGCACGCCCCGCTCCTAACCTGTACCGGCAATCTCGATGACCTCGCCGATTGCCCTATCGTTATCGAAACGATTACCGAAAAAATCAAAGCAAAACAAAAATTGTACCAACGATTCATCGCAGAGCGGTCTCCCAATAGTTTTTTGTTTTCAAATACTTCGACGATTTCAATCTCTTTGTTGGCGCAGGAATTACCGCCGGATTGGCAACAACGGTTTTGCGGCTTTCATTTTTTTCATCCGGTCAGGCAACGTTCGCTCGTGGAAATCATTGCGGGGCAGCAGACAGGCACAGTAGCTCTCGAAGCGGCAAAGGAGCACGCGGGACGAATAGAAAAGCGCTGTATTGTGGTTGGCGATTCTCCCGGATTTTTGGTCAATCGCATCTTAAATCCGTATCTTTCGTCGGCGCTCGCTTTGCTCGAACAGAAGATTGATTTGGGACAGATCGAGCGGGCGGCTCTGCGATTTGGGATGAAGATGGGACCTTTCCGTATTATGGATGAAATCGGTCTCGATGTCGTTCTTCATGCAGGCTGGGTGTTGTACAAAGCGTTTCCTGACCGCACTCCGCAGTCGCCGATTTTGCTACGTCTGATTGAACAGGGAAAACTGGGGCGGAAAACGGGACAGGGCTTTATGCATTACGCCGGACAGACTTCGTGGGAAGGGGACGGTATTCCTGATCCGCAGTTTATGTCGGCGGCGGAGACGATTTCCGAAGCAGAAATTGTCCAACGTCTTTTCGTACCGATGTACGAGGAAGCGGTGCGTTGTTTTGAAGAAAAAATCATTTCTGATTTTTCGACAGCGGACATGGCTTCGGTGGAAGCGTTGGGGTTTCCCGCCGATAAAGTCGGAATCGTTACCTGGGGACTACATTTTTGTGATAAAAACTATACTTGTACTGTCTAAGGCTTCCGCCGGAAAGTAATATACCTTAAATATGGGGGCTGAAGTTATTTTTCTTTGCGTTCCTTGCGCACTTTGCGGTTAAAAAAGGCTTAACCGCGAAGCAATTGTGTTTCCGTCAAGGGGGTTAGGCGGAATTTTGGACTTTTTGCAGGAGTTTATTTTCCCATTTGACACCGTTCTTGACCAAAGAATGAGCAATGAGCAACATCTTATGGGCGACCGCAATGATGCCGACCTTGTGAGGACGCTTCGACACAATCCGATCATACAACCGCTTGAAGACATTGTCCGTCTTCGTACACTTCACCGCCGATAACGCCGCCATATACAGTGCCGAACGCAACAACGACCGACCGCCATAAATCCGACGCTGACCACGATGACGACCACTATCACAATTGAACGGCACCACGCCCGCCAACGAACATAACCGCGAAGCATCACCCTCACCCAAACCCGAACACTCCACAATAGACCTGTTCCATAACCCTTGTTTTCGCAGACATCAAGGGGCTGAAGCCCCTTGTCTATCCCTTTTATTGCCCTGACAAGGGGATTTATCCCCTTGTTTTCTAGGTTATGGAACAAGTCTAATGTAATTTAGGTTGTCGTTGTTTGTCATGGTTTCGTTATGTGTTAGGGTTAGTTTTTTTTCTTGTTTTCTCATCCTTGCATATGCGAGATCGATTTTCGTCTCGGGCAATTGTTCGAGTTAAACAGGAAAGACCGTCGGGCTTCATGCTTTGCGGCGGCATGGCTAGTTTTTAGTCTGTCAGAACGCTATCGAAGTCCCGTCGGTTTGTCATTTTTTGTCATTGTTCTCTCCTATTGGGAGCAAAACGACAAGGTTCCATTGTAACGCACAAAGGAACGCTTTTCACTGACGTAAAACATACAAGGAACGCTTTTCACTAACGTAAAACATACAAGTACGCAAAGAGTTGCGCAAAGTGCGCAAAGCAAAGACACGTTGCACTTTCGATTCATCCAAAAGAAAAAACAATTTTGAGAGGTTCCCTCTATTCTTACGAATGCAGCTCCGTTAACTCTCCCAGCTTGAAATATAACGTGGGAATGTTATACTTTCATGCTTAATGCATCGATAAAAAACACCGACATTATTTATGTTTGAAACGCTTCAAAACAGCCTCATATCGGCAATCAAGTCCCTGCGAGGCAAAGGAAAACTGACTGAAGCGAATATGAGGGAAGGACTCGAACTCGTCCGCCAATCCTTGCTCGAAGCCGATGTGAGTCTGCCCGTCGTCAAAGATTTTACCGCCCGAATCGCCGAAAGAGCAACCGGCGAAGCAGTATTGCGGTTGCTCGACCCGACCGAACAACTCGTCAAAATCGTTCACGAAGAATTGATCGAGTTAATGGGGCCCGTCGATCATTCTTTGCATATAAAAAAGCCGCTCACAATTTTCATGCTCTGCGGTCTGCAAGGTTCCGGTAAAACAACGACCTGCGGAAAACTAGGAAAACTGCTAGTCAAACGCAATCTTAAACCGATGCTCGTAGCGGCTGACCTGCAACGTCCCGCCGCTATCGATCAACTCGAAGTGCTAGGCGGACAAATCGGCGTGCCGGTTCACACAGACCGAACCAACAAAGACCCCGTAAAAGTTTGTCAGGACGCTGCCAAAAATGCAATCGCTCAAGGGGTCGATGTTCTCATTCTCGACACCGCCGGTCGTTTACACATCGACGAAGAGTTGATGGGACAACTGCAACAAATCGAACGCAAAGTTCAGCCGGATCAGGTCTATTTCGTGGTCGATGCGATGACCGGTCAGGATGCCGTAAACAGCGCCAAGGCGTTTAATGATGCTCTGGAACTGGATGGCGTAATTCTCACGAAGTTGGACGGCGATACTCGGGGCGGAGCGGCACTGTCGGTCAAGCACGTTACCGGCGTGCCTATCAAGTACATCGGGACGGGGGAACTCGTTGAATCTCTCGAAGAGTTTCATCCCGACCGGATGGCGGGACGGATTCTCGGGATGGGCGATATGATGACGCTCATTGAACAAGCGACGGAGAAACTCGACCGGGAAGCCCTCGAAAAACAAGAAGAACGTCTGCGGAAAGGAGAATTCACTCTCGATGATTTCCGTTCCCAGATGGGGCAAGCGAGTCGTCTCGGCTCATTTAGCAAGTTGTTGAGTTTCATTCCCGGCATGGGACAGATGACGCAAATGATGGACGGAATGGATACGGATGCCGATGCGGAGATGAAGGTCGTCGGCGGGATTATTGATTCGATGACTCCTGCGGAGCGGCGTAATCTGAAGATGATCGACACTAGCCGTCGTCGTCGAATTGCTGTTGGAGCGGGCGTGCAACCGCATCAGGTTAACGACTTGATAAAATCATTTACGCCGATGGCGGAAATGATGAAGATGATGGCGGGCGGAAGTATGAAGGACCGTATGTCGGGAATGCAGCAGATGATGCGTCAGATGCAGAGCAATCCGACGGGCAACATTAAGCCGGTCAAGGGCAACACTGGCAAGCGACTTACGGCAAAGGAAAAAGCGGACGCAAGGAAACAGCGGGAAAAGGAAAAACGCAAACGGGACAAAGAAAAACGGAAACGATAGCATACTTGTTTTGTGTCCCAGCGTGTCATTCCTGCGTAGGCGGGAATCTTGTATGATAACCGTTCGCCGTTTAGGGCAAAGTTGCTAACATGGCGTAAAGAGAGTTTTTCCGAGAGTATTGACGTACAGCTTTGGCGGGACAATTTTACGTTTTTGCTTTAATCCAATCAAAATCAATTTGTTTCTCACAAAGGGTTGTGTTTCTCTACTTTGTGCCCTTTGTGCCTTTGCGCGAGGAAAATACTAAACTTGGATTTTTCACATGTGGTAGAACAATGCCGGTTGGGTAAAATTGAATTTCTCCCAAGTTTTGCACGCACAAGATTCACTGCATGAAAGCATTGCAATAATCTGTACTCCTCTTCGTCATTACTCTCCATCGCGACACCTCGTGGTGCAATGCAGAGCGAAAAACGAGGTTACCCCCTCTCAATATGCAAAAGTTTTTTCGCCTTTTCGCCAAGCGGTTTGCCGAGAAACTCATCATAAACCGCCTTGACCTGCGGATTGTCGCAACTCAACCGGACTGTCTGTCCGGCATCACGTTGATACAAGGCATTCAAGCGGAGTTCTCTTGTTCGTACGACATTCGCACTGGCAACAATGGGTTGCCCTCCGCCGCCGATGCAACCGCCGGGACACGCCATCGCCTCCACAAAATCAAACTGCTCCGTACCATTGCGAATCGATTCAATGAGAGGACGCACTACGCCAATGCCGTGCACCACCGCTACGTTCAACTTGCGATTACCGAGATCGACCGTCGCCCGACGAACACCATCGAGTCCGCGTACCGAACGCAATTCAAGAAATTCGACAGGCGGATTTGTGCCGTTCAACAATTTGTATGCCGTGCGGAGTGCCGCCTCCATTACGCCGCCGGTATTGCCGAAAATCATTCCCGCCCCGCTGCCCGCTCCCATCAGCGAACCATACGGTGCATCCTGCGCTTGCAGAAAGTCCACCCTTCTTTCGTTCAACAGAAGCGAAATTTCCCGGCAGGTCAATGCGATGTCCACATCCTGCATCTCCGGTTTGCCGAGCGACACACCGGCGGCATTCATTCCGAACAAAATTTCCCTCTTCTTTGCCGTACAGGGAGTCAACGCAACGTGGGTAATTGTTTCCGGGGCGATTCCCATCTTTTGCGCGAAATAGGTTTTGACCAACGCCCCCTGTATCGTTACCGGACTCTTCACCGTCGAAAGGTTGGGCTTAAGACTTGGATAGAACAAGTGAACGAACCACGTCCAAGCGGGACAGCAACTCGTGAACATCGGCATGTTTTCCGCCTTGTTGTCAAGCCGTTGGAGCAGTTCCGAGGCTTCCTCCATAATAGTCAAATCGGCGGAGAATGTTACGTCGAGAACGTGATCGACACCGAGTTGTTTCAAAGCCCCGACGATTTTGCCTTCGACGTTGGTGCCGGGAGCCATGCGGTACATGTCGCCGAGGGCAACGCGGATCGCCGGTGCGGTGGAAGCGACGACGATCTTGTTCGGATCGGCAACCGCTTGGGCGACTGCCGGATAATTGTACTTTTCGGTGATGGCGCGGGTACAATAGTGGGTGCATTGTCCGCAACCGATACAAGCATCTTCGCCGGAAGGGACAGCGTGCCCGAAGACTTTTGTTGTGTTTTGGCAAAATATCCGGCATCGTCCGCAGTTTCGGCAACGATTTCTGTGATGTTGGATCGACGGATTTTCCGGCTTAATTGGCAAGGGACCTCTTTGTTGTCCGCTGCGCGGTTGTGTTTGCGTTTGTCCTCGTCCGCCGCCGGGCTGGGCGACGGCGGTTTGTCCGCAGACGAGAAGCGATCCGGCTCCGAGTGTTGCCGATTTGAGAAATTCCCGCCGTGTTGCTTTGTTTTGTTCTTTCATTCTTTTGGTTGTTTGAACGGATGTTCAGCGTGACACAGTATAGTAAAAACAGAACATTGTTGCTATAATGCACAACGTGTCAAAAAAACGTCTGATTGTCATTCTCAAAGTCATTGTCGTCATCATCGTTTGCGGGATGGTCGGCTGGGAATTGTATAAATCCTGGGGAAAAATACAGGAACACGATTGGAATCCCAACTATCTCCTGTTGACACTTTCAGGAACCTGTTACATCGTTGCGTACCTTCCAGCGGCGATCTACTGGCGGCTGGCGATGCAATCACTGGGACAGCAGCCCGGCTTGTACGAAACGTTTCGTGCCTATTACATCGGACACCTCGGAAAATACGTTCCCGGCAAAGCAATGGTGCTGATTGTCCGTACCGGTCTTTTGAATCATCAACGGACAAAAATCACGGCGGCGGGTGCCTCCGTCTTTGTCGAAACGATGACAATGATGGCGGTCGGCGCTTTCGTTGCCGCCCTGATGGCGCTGTTCCTGCTCCAAAGAGTCGAACACGGAAACAGGCTGATGTTGCTGGCATTAGGAACAATGGTCGGCACGATGCTCCCGATTCTACCAGCCGTGTTTCACTTCGTTACGAAAAGATTGAAAAAATACAACATCGAATTGGAAGGCTTACGGCATCGAACACTTGCTGCCGGTTGGCTGCTCAACATTCCTGTTTGGATAATGCTCGGTATTAGTTTATGGCTAACGATGCTGGGACTCGGCATGACCAGCGAGTCGATTTTGAACGAGTTGCCGTTCTGTATTTTGGCAATCTCCTGTGCGATTGTGTTTGGATTTATCACGATGCTGCCGGGCGGACTCGGTACTCGGGAAATCGCCCTGCTGATGATACTGACACCGTTTTTTACAGACCATCCGATAGAAGGTATCGAACCGACGGTGATGGCATTGGTCATTGTTACTGTCCAGAGAATACTTTCGATTCTCTCTGAACTGACTGTTTCGGCGCTACTTGCGGCAATCCCTCCTCAAAGATTACAGGGCTGGCGGTAAAAATTATGAAAGAACAAACGGAGCCCCAGTGCGGCAGCACCGGAGTAGCCGCTTCGATCTCTGTGAACTTTTTACCGCCAGGACAGTAACAGAAAAACCTAATCGTTTCGTATTTTGGGGGGCGATTTTTTTGTTCCTGCGAGTGATGCGGCGACGAGTAGATTTTGGAGCCAGCAGTCGGAGTAAGATTTTCCGTTCAACC
>Ga0099364_10006337_pt1 | contig 17254 bp, 7 predicted proteins | sample TergutTh196P3_FD_73070 | JGI IMG/M metagenome (GOLD analysis project Ga0099364, IMG submission 73070) | Microcerotermes parvus P3 segment gut microbial communities from Pointe-Noire, Republic of the Congo - Th196 P3 | ecosystem: Host-associated > Arthropoda: Insects > Digestive system > Gut ... | reverse complement strand
ACATATTTTCGCCGCCGACCAGTTCCTGGGGCGTATATCCCAGTAGTTCCTTGCTTCCCTCACTAACAAAGGTAAGGGGATATGTGGGATGAGCATAGTGGCACTGGTACGCCATGCCGGGCAAATTGCTGATTATTGTTTGAATTCTTTCTGACATACGCTTATGTTCGCGCATATCCCTTGCATATGAAAAAACTATATAATCATCACCGTATTTAACACGCTCATACGTGGTTATTGCTGGTATTGGCGTACCATCCAATAATTGATGCGTCCATTCACCAACGAAGCGCTCTCCTTTAAATGCATTGTCTATTATTTTATATGCTCTTTCGAAAGAATTGCTTCCGTCGGGCTGAAATTCCGGCGACAGCTTGGCAAATACATCCATAAATTCCTGCTTGTCTTTTAGTTCAAAAAGTCTAACAGCCTCGTCATTGCAGGCAATACACTGATAATTTCTATTTACCAGACAGCAGCATAATGGAACAGTATCCAGCATGACTTGCGAAAGTTCATGAGCTTCCCGCAGCGATTTTTCGGCCAGTTTTATATCTGCCGCCTGCATTACAATAGTTTTTGACTTTTTTCTATCCCGAAAATATATAATTGTCAGTAAAATAACTATAAGCGAAAGGGTTATAATGGCAGCAGTTATCCAGGGTCTTCGTTCTTCTGCGATTTTTACCCGGTAATCAAAGCTTTTGTTTTTCCAATATAATGTGATATCGTCTATATCAACAAACCTAAGCGCCTTATCCATTATAGAACGCAGTAAAAGCTCATTTTTATTAAAACCAAAACCGGAATAATAGGGCGGTTCAAAAATAATATCGGCCTTAAAACTTGGGTTTTCATAATAATTGGATAAGGCAAGCAGTCTGTTCCTGTTAATCATTACTGCATCCACTTCATCCCGATCCACCGCATTCCACAGGTCGTCAAAATTATCATATAAAAAAATATTTGCATGAAAGGGAAACCAGCTCCGGAACAATTCCTCCATAGCCAAACCCCTAATCAAACCTATTCTAAGATAGATGATATCACTGATATTAATTCTACGAAACTCTATCTTTGAAAAAATCGTATAATTGTCCGATAATACATTTGTCTCTGTCCAAATAAATAACTCTTCCCTTTCTTTAGTTCGGATTAAATCGACCAATAATGATACTTCTCCATCTGCAAGCATTTTTAACAAGTCATATCCGTTTGCATATTGATCGTTTGCAAGCTTAAAATGCAATCCGGTAAGATTGGAAAGCTCGTCCAATATATCAAACGAAATCCCCTGCCAATCCTTATCATGGATATTATAAAATTGATGCGGATAAGCATCGCTTTCGGCTGCAAATAGCACCTGGGGGGTATTTTTTATATATGCCCGTTCTTCATCGCTTAGCTGCATAAATAATTTATTTTTTTTATATTCTTCATATCCAAGGTTATAAAGTTCTACAAGATAAGCATACGCACCGTTTTCCAGCGCTTTTTGCACAACAGATATTACCGGGGCAAGTTCGGGGTTTTGCGCGGAAAGTGAAACCGGAGTGTATATCATTGGAAAAAAATCCTCTGTTACAACATCACCAAAAATATCAAACTGTGCTTCTGCGTTATTTTCACCTATAAGAGCGTCGATTTCTCCTGTTTTTAACAGCTCATATGCATCTATAGTGGCTGAAATAAAAACAGGCTCAAAGGGTTCTATTGCATATTGTAAAACATCATCGACGGTCGTAGTTCCTCCAAGCAGTGCAAAACGGGGCAGACGCCTTTCCCTTATTTGCTGCAAAGGCTCGCTGTCTGCAAGCCGGATGTATTTTATTACACGCTGGACAATTGGATCTGTCATAAAATATGTCTGGCGGCGTTCACTGGTAGCCGTCAATACACCGGTAAAATCAATCTCGCCGCTTTCCAGTCCATTAAGCAAAACAGACCAGGTATATATTTCTACCCTAAATGGAATTTCAAATAACTCAGAAAGCCATTCGCACATAAGTGCTGCATATCCGTTTATTTTGCCATCCATATCAATAAATGCTTCGATGCCAAAAGACATCCCATATGTAAGAGTTCTGTTTTGTTTTTGAAGGCTTTCAATCGCAGCTATTTCATCTTCTGTAATACCGGGAATGTCACGGAAAGAAACAGTTTCAAATGATAAGTGCTGCACCGGTTTTTTACATCCTGTTAATACAGCCAGAAAGAGTATAACAACACAAATTGCCGCTTTTCCGAGTTTTATCATATTATTTTATTTTTCCATTTTTTCCCTTAATGCAGCAAGAGTCATGGCAGCAGATTCAAAATCGTAATTTTCTATCTGCTGAACAAGCTCCTCTGTCCCTGAAATTGTCCGAATTTCGTCAATAAGCTTCACAGATTCAGGATTGATTTGTTCCAGCATTGGCTTTAGTTTTTCAAACAGGGCAAGCACCTGCTCGGTGTTCACAACAGGTACTTCTCGAACAGATTCATCCAAAAGCGGCCTAAGTTCATTAAGAACAGAAATTAATTCGATCTTTAGAACATTCATCTTATTATCCCAGACAGAGGCAATTCCTTCTTTTAGCAGTATTTCAATTTCGGCAGCAGCGTTCCTTAGGGCTATTTTACCTATCATCCCGGCATTTCCCTTTAGACTGTGCGCCAGTCTATGTGCCTGCTTTGTATCTCCTGCAGCAACCGCCTGTGAAATTTGATCGTGTATGGTTTGATTATTTTTAACAAAATTGATCTGCAGTTTTTTCTGCAGTTCATTGTTGTTTTCATCTTCATGTACAAGATCGCTTCCTGTAGGAACAAGATATTTTAAAAGAATGTGCCACAATTCCTGCGATGTAAAAGGTTTTCCCAGGCAGTCGGGCATTCCGTACTTTTTGTATTTTTCCAACTCGCTGACCATTATATTTGCCGTCATCGCTACTATGGGACTTTTTGTATTCATAGCATTTATTTTAGAAGCGGCTTCTATTCCATCCATGACCGGCATAAACATATCCATAAAAATAAGATCAAAAGGTTTTTCATTGTTTTTTATTCGTTCCTCCACAATATCCACGCCAATTTTGCCGTTCTCCGCTGTTATTGTCTGCAATCCCACACGAGCTAGATGGGCGTTAATAACTTCCAGGTTCATGGAGTTATCATCACAGACCAGAACAAGCCCGTCGAAGTATGGCTTTTCCAGCATATCGAATTTTGTATGCTCAGGCAGGTCCCCATCAGACACATCTATTGTATCAAATGTAAGTTCAAAGCTAAATGTACTGCCGGCGCCCGGCGAACTTTCCACAGTAAGTTTTCCGTTCATCAGCTCCACGATATTTTTGGAAATAGTAAGGCCAAGTCCAGAACCTCCGTATTCGCGGGTAGTGCTGGAGTCCGCCTGAATAAAGGGGTCAAATATCCTGTTAATCTGGGCGGGGCTCATGCCTATACCGCTGTCTTTAACCTCAAAATAGACTGTAGTATTACTGGTATCCAGTCTCTTTATTGCCGAGGAAAATTTTATCGTTCCGTTATTGGTAAATTTTACTGCATTACTCAAAAGATTAATTAATACCTGATACAGCCTAAGCGGATCGCCCAAGAGTCTTTTACCTGTCGATGGTTCTGCATAAATACTCAAGTCAAGGCCCTTCTCCTTAATGCTGGGCAGAATAACAGACTGACAGCGGGAAAAAACATCGCGCAGATCGAAGGGCACACATTCCAGTTCCATTTTACCTGCTTCAATTTTGGAAATATCCAGAATATCGTTTATGATTCGCAAAAGCCATTTTGTGCTGTCGATAATTTTTTCCAGATAATCCTGCATTTCTGATTCAGAGTCACTGTCTGTTGCAAGCTCGGCAAAACCCATAATACTGTTCATGGGCGTTCTTATTTCGTGGCTCATTTTTGCTAAAAATTCTGTTTTTGCCCTGTTAGCTGTCTCGGCTGCTTCCAGCTGCTTTAGTTCTGTGACATCTGCATAATAACCTTCGATAAGATGAGGCGAACCATCGGGCTTTCTTTCAATAACCCGGCTGCGTTCCCATATCCACTTATCCTTGCCGTCTCTTGTTTTAATACGGAATGTTTTTTCAAAGGGAAGTCCAAAGGGAATCGTTGATGCACTAAGCTGTTCTATAGCATCAATATCATCCGGGTGTACCATATCAAAAAACTTAACATAGGTACTGTCTTCTGCATTGCCGGAGTTCATTAGTTCTTCCGGTGCATATCCCAGCAATTCACGGCAGCCCTTGCTGACAAAGATATAGGTATATTCCGGCGGGTTGTAAATTTGCTGAAACACCATTCCCGGCAGATTGTTTATTATTGCCTCTATCCTGGCCGACATACGCTGTGCTGCTTCTTCGGCATGTTTGCGCTTGGTAATATCGGTTGCAATACTTAAGGTACCGGTAACAATGCCGTCATGAACCAAAGGAGCCTTAATTATTTCCGATGCAATACGGGAATTATCGGGAAGGGTATACCAGCCTTCCGTTCTGGAAGTAATATTTTCACTTATAACTTTTTTATCGATTTCATCGAATCTTTCCAGAGCCAGTATACTAAGAGAATTAATATCATCGGGATTTTTACCAATTAATTCCTGTGCGCTTACTCCAGCCATTTTACTAAACAAATGGTTGCAGCTTGTGTACAAGCCCTTTGTATCTTTGGTGAACACAATTCCCGGAATGGATTCATATATAGTGGAAAGGACAGAGGCCTGCTCGGTAATGGTCTTTCTTTTTCTTCTGTCCCGGATATAAGCTGCCGTCAATAAAACAAGCATAAGTACCAGTGCCATAATGGCAATGTTAATCCAGAACCTTCGTGCCTGTGTCAGCGCCAGGCGGTAATCATAGGTCCTGCGCATCCATTGTCCGGATATACCCTCGGTATCAATAATGGACAAAGCCTTGTCAACAATGGAACACAGAACAACTTCGTTAATGTAAAAACCAAAAATAGAATCAAAAGAACCGTTAAACACAATATTTGCCTTGAAACCGGGGAGTTCGCGGTAATGCGTCATGGTAAGAAGATGGCTTAGACTTGACATTACCATGTCCACTTCGCCTCTATCCAGGGCGTCAAACGCACTGTCAGTACCTTCGTAGATTACTGTGTTAGTGTGATTGGGAAACCAGCGCTGGAATATTGCCGAATAAGCAGTGTCCCTTATCAATCCAACTTTAGTAAATACGATTTCGTTAATTCGAATGTCCGGATATTCAGATTTGGATAGAAGTGCAAACTGGTTTGAAAAGGTTCTGTTATTTGGCCACAAATACAAGCCTTCCCTTTCCGGCGATCGGATCAATTCCGTTGACATTAATGCTCTTCCATCCCTTAACATGGCTAGCAATTCAGACCATTCGGTATTTTGGTCGTTAACAAGTTCAAAACGCAGATCTGAAAGCTGTTCAATTTCATCAATAATGTCAAACGCTATGCCTCGCCAGGTTCCATAATAGCTATTATAAAATCCAATAGGGTAATTATTGGCAGCACTGATAAATGGAATTACCTGATGGGTTTGTATATACTCAAGTTCTTCTTCTGTTAGCCGCGTGTGAAATTTGTGCCTAAGATATTCATTATGCCCCTGGTTGTACAGATCGGTCAGGTAGCGAATACCTCCGTTGTGTAAAATTTTATCCACCGCAGTAATAATTGGCTCGAGCTCTGCCCTATGCCTGGAAGTGACAAGAGAAACGGGGATATACACCAGCGGCAGGAAAAAATCTGCGGTAATATCGCCGTAATGATCAAAACTTGCCTCTACAGCGCCGCTGTAAAAAAAAGCGTCAATTTCCCTGTTTGTAAGGGCTCCGTGAACCTCATCCAAATGATCAATAAAAACAAGTTCATAAGAACCCGGTTCGGACACAGCAACAACAGTGTTATGCGTCATGGTACCGGAAATAAAGCCATAACGCATTGGACGGGATGCGGCAATTTCTGCCAGCGGAACAGAGCCTTCTATACGAAAATATTTCAATGGGCGCTCGGCAATGGCATCGGTCATAAAAAAAAGGGGGCGGCGTGCCTCGGTTGCCGTTACTTCTCCGGAAAAATCCACTTCCCCATTTGCAAGAGAGGCAAGAAGATCGAGCCATTCATGATACTCCGGAATAAAAGGGATTTCGAATACCCGGCTCAACCAGCGGCAAAACAGAGCGGTAAAGCCTTTGATAACCATATCATCATCAAAAAACGACTCGGTACTTAATGGCATTCCATAAATAAAAGAAACCCCTTGTTGCTGCAAAGCTTCAATGCCCTTTATTTCTTCTTCACTAATGCCGGGAATATCCCTGAACGAGATACTCTCTACCGATAACTCAGCTTGATCCACATTAGAATCTTCGCATGCGCATAAGAAAAGCAATATAAACATGCCAAGTAATATCGGCGTTATTGTTTTTTTTGTTGTTTGCATGTTTTCCTTCCTATTATTCTTTTTGCTTGTCTTTTAATTTGTCCGGTATTAATTTTCTAATTACCGAATCAAGCTGCAAAATATCGATAGGCTTGGTTAAAAAAGCCTGAAAACCCTGGGCATAAAACATATCTTCGGTTCCCGCAATGGCATTTGCTGTAAGGGCAATAATTGGAATTTTCCCTGAATATTCGGTCCCAAGACGCCGAATGGTCTTTGCTGTTGCTATACCATCCATTTCCGGCATCATATGATCCATAAAAATTGCATTGTAAACCGGCACTCCCCGGCGTACGCGTTCAACAGCCTCCCGGCCGCTTAATACGCAGTCAACCTGCATTTTATACTTGCCTAATAGACCGGATGCAACATCAAGATTGGTCTGCATATCATCAACTACCAATACCTTGGCAAAACTCAAGTCGGGCCGGATAAACTTTTTACCGACAATTCTATTATCTTCTGTATAGCGGAACTTGCTAAGATTTTCGGCAACAAGAGGGCCAATGGGAATATTGTCAACAAAACCCTGCCGTATCCGTACGCGGATAATGGTTCCTTTGCCAAGTTCGCTCTCCATAATAATTTGTCCATCCATCATCTCTGTAAGTTTTTTTGTAATGGACAATCCCAAACCAGTTCCTTCTATTTTTCTGCTGGCCTGGGTTTCTACCTGATAGTAATCTGTAAAAAGTTTTTTTATGTTTTCTTCGCTTATGCCTATACCGGTATCTTTTACGGTTATTTCCATCCATAAATCCTTGTCAGAATCCTTGCCAGAATCGTTATTACTGTAAACAACATTGATTGTTAACTCAATATTTCCAGCATCTGTATACTTAAAGGCATTGCTTAATAAATTATTAAATATTTGTTTAACGCGCAAATCGTCTCCGTAAAGCCTGCTTGGCAGATCGTCATTTATGTTCAGCCGGAAAATAACAGGCTTTTCGCCAATCCGTGTATTCATAAGAGTAATAACATCGTTCAAAAGACTTGGAACATGATATTCATTAGGTATTAGAGCGAGTTTTCCGGATTCTATTTTGGAAAAGTCCAAAATATCATTAACAATACTTAATAAGGTGCTGCCAGCATTACTGATTTTATTAAGGTTTTCAAATACGGTTTTTGCAAGATTATTTTCTTCCAAAATTAAATCTGCAAGACCAATAATAACATTTAAGGGAGTACGTATTTCGTGGCTCATATTGGCAAGGAAAACAGACTTCGCCTGGTTTGCAGCTTCGGCAGCTTCCAGCTGCTGCCTTTCTGTGACATCGGCATAGTACCCTTCAATAAGACGAGGTGTATCATCGGGATTTCTTTCGATTACCCTGCTGCGCTCCCATATCCATTTTGTCACTCCTTCTCTGGTAGTAATACGGAAAATGGTCTCAAAGGGTAGACCAAAAGGAAGCGTTGCCGCACTAAGTTTTTCGATAGCATCAACATCATCCGGGTGTACCATATCAAAAAATTTAACCAAGCTGCTGCCTACAAGTTCGTCTACTGTATATCCGGTAAGTTCCCTGCAGCCTTCGCTTACAAAGGTATAGGTATAATCCGGAGGATTATACAAATGCTGAAATACCATCCCTGGCAGATTGCTCATAATTGCTTCAATCCTGTTATTTATTACGGTAAGCCTGGTTGCCTGTTCTGCAAATGCTTTGTTTTTTTTCCTGTCTCTTAGATAAAATAGTGTCATTATTACCATTACTATAGAAAGCCCTATGGAAGCGACAAGGATCCAGCGCCTCTGTGTTTCGGCCAATCGTATCCGGTAATCAAATGTCCTGTTCATCCAGTTTTCCGAAATATTTCTTAAGTCGATAATGGCAAGAGCTTTATCAATAATGGAACTTAGTATTGCTTGATCAATATTAAAGCCGAAAGAAGACTGTACATCGTTGTTAAAAAAGATATTTACCTTATACCCGGCAAGCTCCTGATAATTTGTCATATACAACAGACCGCTGCGGTTGTTCATAACCAGGTCGATTTCCCCGCGGATTAGGGCTTCAAAAGATTCTCCCATACTCTCATAGTTAACAATATGATTGTGCCCCGGAAACCAGGTCAGGAAAAGCTCTTCATGCACTGAATCCCTGACAAGTCCGACTTTCATCATAAAAACTTCACTAATATCTATATTGGGGAACTCATATTTTGATATAAGCACGGGCTGGTCAATAAAAAAGGCAGACTTAGGCCATAAAAAACGGCCTTCCCGTTCTTCTGTGTGGGCTAATTGAGTGACCATCAATGCTTCTGCATCATCAAGCATTTTTATTAATTCGTGCCATTCAGCGCTTATTTCATTTGCAACCTTAAACTCAAGCCCTGTAAGCGCACTCACTTCCCTTAGAACGTCAAAGGCGATCCCCTGCCATTCCCCGTAACGGGTGTTAAAAAAACTGACCGGATAATTATCGCGTTCCGCTGCAAGGGAGATGACCGGATTATTTTGAATAAAAGCAAGCTCCTCTTCGCTGAACCTCAAGAACATTTTATTCCGCCTGTATTCCTCGTATCCGGCGGTATTTAGCTTGTTAAAAAAATAAAAGCCGCCATTATCCAAAACTTTCTGTAAAACCGATATAAATGGGGAAAGCTCCGGATTTTGCGTAGTAAAGGAAACAGTAGAGTATATTAAAGGCAAAAAGATTGTTGCTTCTACATCGCCAAAAATATCAAAAGCTGTCTCTGCAACATTTTCTACAATATATGCATCAATCTCGCCTGTCTTTAAAAGGTCATAAGCATCTCTGTACTCATCAATTAATACCAGTTCAAATTCTTCCATTGCATAATAGGAAACATCGTCAATGGTGGTAGTGTTCTGCATAATCGCATAACGAGGGATGCGTCTTTTGATAATATCAGAGAGAGGCTCGCTGCCGGACAGCCGGAAATAATGCACCGGCCGGTGAGCAATACTGTCTGTCATAAAATACATTTGGCGGCGTCCAGGAGTGGGTGTTAAATCATTGGTAAAGTCAACCTCACCGCTTCTTAAGCCGTCAATTAATTCGTTCCATGTAGTCAGGCTTAACTCAAAAGGAATGCCAAACAAGGAAGAAAGCCAATCGCAAACCAGGGCAGAAAATCCCCTTATTTCTCCGTTGGCATTCAGAAATGACCCTGTACCTTCCAGCATTACATAAGAAAAAGACTGCCTTTGAGCCAGCACAGCTTCAATAGCTTTTATTTCTTCTTCTGTAACGCCGGGAATATCCCTGTAAGTAATATCATTGAAATCAATATTTTCAAATGACAATTCGGCCTTGTTTCCCGCATGTCTTTCGCAGGCAGATAAAACAAATATAACAAGTGCAGCAAGCAGCGCAGTAATATATTTACTAGCCATAATGCACCCATTTTCGTACAACTGAATCCAGCTTTATTATGTCAATGGGCTTGGTTAAAAATGCCTGAAAATCATTGGCGTAAAAAATATCCTCGGTTCCCTGAATGGCGTTGGCTGTCAGAGCAATGACAGGTATTTTTTTGGCATACTCTGAATCAAGGGCTCTTATCGCAATCGTTGTTTCTATTCCGTCCATCCCTGGCATCATATGATCCATAAAGATCGCATCATATACCGGTTTTCCCTGACGAATGCATTCAACAGCTTCCTGACCGCTTAATACACAATCAACCTGCATTCTATACTTGCCTAAAAGGCCTGCAGCAACATCCAGATTTGTCTGCATATCATCGACCACAAGTACTTTTGCATGACTTAAATCCAAACGTACAAGTTTATTTCTGACATTGATTTTATCCTCTGCATAACGGAAGCGCCGAAGATTTTCGGCTATCTCCGGACCAATTACACTATCGTCAACAATACCCTGTCTTAAGCGTGCTTTAAAGACAGTCCCCAGACCCAGCTTGCTTTCTACAGAGATACTGCCGTCCATCATCTCCAAAAGCCGTTTTGTTATGGAAAGACCAAGTCCTGTACCTTCAATTTTGCGGCTTGCCTCGCTTTCGACCTGATAATAATCCGAGAACAGTTTCTTTAAATTTTCTGCGCTTATGCCAATGCCGGTATCGCTTACAGTAATTTCCATCCATATATTTTTATCTATTTTGTTATCATTGTCTTTTAAACAATTTACAGTTAATTCTATTTTTCCCTCTTGAGTATATTTAAGAGCATTGCTTAGAAGATTATTGAAAATTTGTTTAATGCGTAAATCATCGCCATAAAGTCTGCCGGGAAGATCCTCGCTGATGTTCAAGCTGAAAGTTATCGGTTTTTCGGCGAGCCTTGCTATGATAAGAGTAATAACATCATTTAACAGGCTGGATATGTGATATTCTGCAGGCATTAAAGCCAACTTTCCCGATTCAACTTTGGAAAAATCCAGGATATCATTAACTATTCCCAATAGTGTTGATCCTGCTTTGCCGATTTTATACAGGTTTTCTGTAGCATTTTTTGTTAAATCATTTTCTTCCATAATTAAATCTGTAAGCCCAATGACCACGTTTAACGGAGTTCTAAGTTCGTGACTCATATTTGCAAGAAAAGCGGTTTTTGCATGATTTGCAGCTTCTACTTCAATCATTGATTTCCGCAGCGGTTTAAGCAGTCCCGAAATAAATATATTAAAAATAATAAAAACAACCAGCATTACCACAAGCATTACAATGAACAATGCTGTCATTGTATTTCTATAATCGTCCAAACTGTCAGGCATTATTGCTAAAGAAAACCATTCAAGCAGCGGAATCGTCCCAATAGCTATTCTTCCATAGGGAGTGTCAAGGATTTGTGTTTCATAAGATACAAGATTCCCTGCCAGGGAAAGAATTCCTCCTCCTTCAATTATAAATTCATCATCTATGTTTCTCTTCTCTGCAACCATTAAAGGATCTCTGGCGCCGGTAATTTCGCCGGAAGCATTGAATAGAAATACACTGGCTCTGTCGGCCAAATTCTGATTTACCATTTCAAGATATGTTGTTATATCAATACCGGTTCCCAGCATTCCGATTGGCCTGCCGTAAGAATCAAAAACCGGTGCATTGATCCATAGATTTGTTACGTTAAGATCCGGATTATAATTTATATTAAAATTATATATTTCTGTATCGTAAAGAGTCATGTTATACCAATAATTCTCGGGATTATGCGGGTTCATGAGGTATGGATCCAGATCATTGTAGTAAAACAATTTATCTATATCGCTTATCCAAAAAATAATTTCCGATGCAAAAGATCTCCGGTAAGATAATAATTCGTCTACAGCCAATTCATTCAACTCTGAATTCTCAGGGTCGGAAAAATACCTTGCAACAAGAGGAGAATTTGCCATTTGCAAAACAATAACAACTTCGTTATTTACAGAAGTTTCCAGTTTTACCCGTTCGATCTCCAGCAGTTGTAATAATTCAATGCCTTTGTTTGATCTTATAATCTGCTGCATTGACAGTATAAAAGCTGTACTTCCTCCTGCAAGAATTATTAAAAAAAACACCACAGAAAAGATAATGAATCTGCTCATCACGGGAATTTGTTTCTTGTGAGAATGGGGAATTGCAGATCTAGTTAACATCCTCGTTATTGTCCTCTCCTTCTTCGCTTTTATAACGTTCCCCATAGCGTTCCCAATGCGGCAGGCTTTCATCTTCTGGATATGTATCTTCCGCCTCTTCTTCTCCTGTTAGACGGCGGCGTTCTGCTTCTTCTGCGGCTTCCTTAGCGTTCTTCTCGTCCTTTAGCAATTTACGATTGTAGATAAAAAGTCCCAAAGCAGAGAGCATAATGACATCCATCATTAATTTTTCTACTCCCTCATTAAATCCAATACCGGTAAAATACCTTACAATGCTATACAAAATAAGAAAAACACCCATGCATACAATGGTAATAATAAGCATTTTTCTTGTTACTTTTATTTTTGGCATTTCTAATTTTTTACCCCTAGCTCAAGAATTAATTCTACTTCTCCGCGGGATATTTTTACTGCTCTGGCAATTTCGTCCGGTCCCCAGCCCTGACGGGCCAGTTTTATAACATTTTCTCTTTCACGGGCAGGAGGCGCACCGTCACTTGACCCAGACTTTTTGCCTTCATTTTTTAAGATTGCTTCAAGAAGTTTTAATTTTTCGCCTGCTTCCTTGTTAAGTTCTTCAAAACGGGTTTCTGCTTTGGCAAGCCATTCTCTGGCTACCTGCATTTTTTCAATTCTATTTTCAATTGCCGCTAAACCGGAATCCAGAATGCCAAGCTTTTCTCCGGTCTCAAGGGCTCTTACACTGGCTGCTGCCAGGTTTTCTATGGAAGGCCGGAAAGAATCCATCTCTTCGTCAAGGCGATCTATATTCTCTCTGCATTTTCGCAGAGCCAGCTCTGTCTCTTCCATTATTTCAAAATTTCGTTCAATACCCCTGTTGGTTTCTTCCAGGATACGGTTCTTATTTTCTACCCGCTGGTACTTGTCTTCTGCTGCTGCAATGGCATCTTCCATTTTTCTCAGGGAAACCTGAATATGCTGCAGGGTATCGTCAGCGCCGGTAACTTCCTTAAGCCGTTCTTCTACACGCTGAGCAGTTTGAATAAGCCTGTCAAAGTCCCTTTCCATTATATCAAGATGATTCTTTTCGGTAAGGAACCTGGTCATTTTGTTATTTACTTCATCCTCCAGACGGCGTATCTTAATAAATTCTGTTTCCAGCCGTGCAGCTTCTGCACGCTTTTCTTCGATCCCCGAAAGACTAAGCTTTAGATCCTCCATACTTCGTTCAAGATTGGTTTTTAATTCATCTGCTTTTTCAAAAAGACGGGTATGCGAGCTGAATTCCTTAATTCCAAGGCGAATTTCTTCAGCGCTGCTGTTTAAGCCGGATATACGGCTTTCTGTTTGATCCAGGCCGTTGTTGATTTTTTCTTCAAAGACTTCTGTTTTTGTTTTAATCCGTTCCAGTTCATTAAGGAGACGCTCGCTTTGTTCTTCTATCCTGGCGTTCATTTCTTCCTTAAAGGACAGCTCCAGATTTTGCTGTTCTATTTCTGTTTTTTCTGCCAGAACACTTAATTTCCGTTCCAAAGCAGAATGCCATTCACTAAGGCGGCCGTCAATATCGGTACTGCGTTTTGCCAAATCGGCAAAGAATTCATCCTCGAATACCTGGAGCTTTTCTTCCACATTATCATAGGCACGTTTTTTTAATACAGTAAATTCCTGTTCCAACTCCTCTATCTGAACTTTTAAAGCATTTGCATTTTCTTCCAAAGCTGCACCGGCGCTATCCTGTTTATTTTTTTGCGCTTCTTCAAAAACAGCCAGATCTTTATACATTTTTTCTTCGGCAGTTTTCATTGCCATACGCAGTTGGCTGTCCAGTTTTAAAGCGTCTTCTGCCAGCTCTTCAAAGCGTTTCCACTGTGTACTTTGATCCAGCTTATATTCTGACAAACGATCTTCCATTTCCTTAAGCATGCGTTCTTCCAGCTCTGCTGTTCTAACCCCAATCTCCTGACCCAGGCGGGAAAGACGGTTTTTTGTTTCTTCCACCGATCCTTCCCATTGTTCTCGCTGGGACAAAGCCAATGCATCAAGCGCATCTATATCACGCTGCCAGGTTTCACGGTATTCTTTATGCTCAATCTCCATTTGAGCATGATCGGTTTTCCATTCATCCCGGTAAGACTTAACCATAGTTTGAATTTCTGCAACTCTGGTTTTGGCATTTTCGTGATATTCGCGGAATTTTTCTTCGATGGTATGCTGAAATTGATTAATCCGCTGCATGGCCTCTTCCCGGTACTTTGCAAGCGCATCCTCTTCCAGTTTGCTGGCCCTGGTCTCTGCCTGATCCAGCGCCTCTCCAAGCGCATTGGTAATAATCTCCCTGTCCCGGTCAAGACTAACTTTTCGATCCTCTTCGATACGGTCTACGGCCAGGCGGTGTTCTTCCAGCTGCCGGTCTACAGCCCTGGCTGCTGTCTCCAGTTCCTCCATGCTGTTATCTACCTGGCTTATAACTGTTTTTACTGCCTTTTCCAGGGCAGCGGTATTTTCCTCTTCAAAACGCCGTTCCAGAGTCTCTATATGATGTTCCAGTTCTTCTGTCCTGGTTTTAATAGCTGCAATTTTTTTTGCCGCTGCATCCATAGATGCCGATTCGCCTTTTAAACGGTTCATATTATCTTCCACTTTGCCCGTCATACGAATCAACTCTTCCATGGATTTATCGTAGGCGCTGATACGTTCTCCAATAATGCTTACATCTTGCAGACGTTGTAATATCGCCGCGGTTTTTTCTGTCAGTTCTGTATTGGCTTCGGATAATCGGTTTAATGCTTCCTTAACTGCGCTTTTTTGAACATCCAGAATAAGACCGTTATCCTTAACCTCAAAGGCCTTTGCTTCTGCAAAGCCGGCAATATCGTCCTTAAGCCGCTTGCCGAATTCCCGGGCCAGATCCACCGATCTATTGTGCCTGTCAAGGTATCGAAGGACAAAAATTACCAGAAAGCTTATCCCCAGAGTTATAAGATTTCCTATGGTAAATATGGGTTCCATTCTGATCTATTTTAATACATATTCCTGTAATTGGCGATAGTCCCGGAAAACAAATTCTGCACCGCCATCGCCATGATTACGGCCTGTGCTTAGAAAATTCCGCCGTATCAGTGCTGTTCTCATCCCTGCAGATCTTGCTCCTTGTATATCAAATAGGGAATTATTTCCCACATAAAGAATGTTTTCCGGATTAAGCGTTAGAGAACGGGCCAAAGCAGCAAAGGGAATGCCCGAAGGCTTTAGGGCCCCGGTTTCTTCTGTAGAAAGCAAACATTCAAAAAAATCGGCCAGACCCAACAGTTCAATCTTCCGTCTTGGCGGAAAATCGGAAAGAACAGCCAAACGAAGCCCCGCAGAGCGGAACATAGAGAGGGTTTCCTTCACTTCCGGAAAAAGCTTTATCTTATGAAACCAGCCTTCCCACTTCCCGTATATCCTGGTTTCCAGTTTATTCCTTGCTTCTTCTTCGTCCAGGTTTAATTGGGATGCCAGAAGGGAAACCTGTTTTGCATAAAATTCCTCGCCGGATCGGTGTTGACTGTCAGGATTATCCGGATTGTGAAGCTGACTACGTACAGCAGCAAAGGCATTAAAAAGAGACGGTTGCGTCAAAAACTGAGGAAAAAGATGACAGTAAAGACGGTAATTAGGATAGAGGGTTCCGTCCAGATCAAAGGCAACGGCTTTTATATTACTGTCGAAAAGCGCCGAAGTCATTATTTCCCCCCCATCCACCATAAAATCACAAGTGATTTTATTTGGAGATAAGGGTTCGAATGCCCTTATCTGGAGATAAGGGGATTCGAACCCCTGGCCTATTGATTGCGAACCAATCGCTCTACCAACTGAGCTATATCCCCGCGAAAGCTATGGTTCATGATAACATAAGTTTAGTATTTATGCCACTAAGCCCGTTTTGCATGTTTTTTCATGTCAAAGTACACTGCCATGATAATGATCGCACCCTGCACCAGATTCTGAAAATAGGGATTAATTGCCATAAAACTCATCCCAAAGCGTATAAGTCCCATGGTAAAGAGACCGATTATCATACCGCCCACAGTGCCGACACCGCCGGAGTGGGAAATACCCCCTACGGTAACTGCAGCAATGGCATCCAGCTCCATGCCCCTGGCCGTTAGTGCATTTGCCAGGGCAAGCCGGCTGGATATTAATACACCGGCTATGCCGTAAAGAATACCTGCATACAGGTATACACAGACGAGGTTTTTTTCCACATTAATACCCGATACCCGTGCTGCCTGGATGTTTCCCCCTATGGCATAAAAATTACTGCCCTGCCTGGTATGCCTCATAAGTACCCATACTATGGTAGTAACGATGATCACATAGATGCCCAAAATAGGAAAACGAATGGCTCCGAAGGATGTTTGGGCAATGGCTCTGTAGGGCACTGTCAGGGAGCTGACAATAGCCGCCTGGGTATAGATAAGCTGGGCGCCCTGGGCTATGACCATGGTTCCCAGAGTTGCAATAAAGGGCGGCAGTTTGCCGTAGGCTACCAATATCCCGTTAAAAAGGCCGAACATGGCGCCGACACTGATACCGGCAACAACCGGAATAAACAAGGGAAAATTCACTCCCGGATAAATAGCCGTTGCAAGATCAACTTCCTGGGCAAATGAAGCTGCCACCGATGCGGTAAGTCCGACAACAGCGCCGACAGAAAGATCAATGCCCCTGGTAATAATGATCATGCCCACACCCAGAGCGGCAAAGGCCCGCACTGCTTCGGCAGTAAGCAGGGTTCTCATGGAATCCCAGGAAAACACCCTCCCCTGGGTTAATATAGTAAGGATAATTACCAATGTTACAAAGGTAACAAAGCTTGTATGATTGCTGAAAAATTCCTTAATACTTTTCACATTAATATTGACTTTCATATTAGCTCCTTCATTTTAAGATTAAGAAAACTGTGTTGCATAACGCATGATTGCTTCCTGGTTAAGCTGTTCTTTTTCCAGGGTGGCTGTATGCTGCCCTGCACAGAGTACAAGCACCCTGTGGCTCATCCCAATAAGCTCGGGCATTTCGCTGGAAACCATAATTATGGCTTTGCCCTGCTTTGCAAGCTCTGCCATGATCATGTAGATCTCATATTTAGCACCGACATCAATCCCCCTGGTAGGTTCATCCATAATGAGTATATCCGGCGTTGTCATTAACCAGCGGCTTAAAATAACCTTCTGCTGGTTCCCGCCGGATAGATTTTGAATAAGGGTATTCATCGAAG
>Ga0099364_10006336_pt1 | contig 17255 bp, 18 predicted proteins | sample TergutTh196P3_FD_73070 | JGI IMG/M metagenome (GOLD analysis project Ga0099364, IMG submission 73070) | Microcerotermes parvus P3 segment gut microbial communities from Pointe-Noire, Republic of the Congo - Th196 P3 | ecosystem: Host-associated > Arthropoda: Insects > Digestive system > Gut ... | reverse complement strand
TGATGAGATGCGTGACTTTGTGTCAAAGAAACTGGCATCGAAGGAGAAATTCTGAATTATCGAGGAAGCCCTAATTTCAACCCCGACAGGTAACCTCAAACCTGACCTGGTGGTAGTCAACCAGGGAAGGGTTCATGTGGTCGATGTGACAGTCCGCCACGAGGACACTGGCTATCTGGAGGAAGGCTATAGGAGGAAAGTGGAGAAATACACTCCACTACTCGACAGACTGGCTAAACAATTGAATGTTGAAAGAGGCCGCGTTCTACCGATCGTGGTGGGAACAAGAGGCAGCATGCCAGCGTTTACAATTGACTCTTTGCGTGAGATGAACATCGATGATCGCGGATCGTACATAACAATTGCGCTACTGGCACTAAGGCACCCTATGGAGATTTATAATACCTTGTTGGATTACGATGCGAAACACACACAAACGAGCAAGCGCAGGAAGCTTGAATTAAAATCAGGTAACAAATGGACAAGCACTTTACGTTCGAATAATTATAACAGGTATGCGAGCGCAGGACGCTTGAATAATAGCTCGTTACAAATGACGGAGCGCTGAACGCTTGAAGAATTTAGGGGGCTCAAATTCACGGGCGGTGGTCGCCCGATTGTAGACGCGCTGGGCGCGTTCCTATATATAAAACAATTATTTTACAGAGATATGTTTCTACACAGAGATATTTATATTGAGAGACTATATATTTCTAACCAAGATATTTATATATCGAGAGTCTATCTCTACAAGAGCTCCCGTGTGCACGAAGGGTGTCGTCCCAATAGTATTGTTGCAACCGTCTTCGGGATGCGAGTCACACGGTGACACGTGTGGCGCAGGGCCGGCGTAGGCGGGCAGACACCTTCACGAGGCTCCCCGTGACCACGGCGGCCTCATGGCCGTACCTGTCTAAGATCTGCTCCCTTAAGGGACCCTGTTAGGTTCTTCCAATGCCCGAACCTGGAAGCATGTTTCGAAAGGGGAAGGAGGGTTTCATGTTGGTCTCCCAGTGCAAAGAGCGACTGCCCAAATAAACATCACTAGGTAGTCCAAGCCGGGAGATGTTATTTTGTGCCCGCAACAACTCAAAGCGGTAAGTGTGGCACTGTGCCATAGATAATAGACAAATGCCTCGTCATCTAATTAATGACGCGCATGAATGGATTAACGTGATTCCCACTGTCCCTATCTAGTATATAGCGAAAACACTGTCAAGGGAACGGGCTTGGAAGAATGCCGACACTCAACGGTCGACTCAGAACTGACACGGACTCGGGGAATCCGATTGTCTAATTGAAACAAACCATTGCGAGGGCCCTAGTGGGGGTTGACGCTATGTGATTTCTAACCAGTGCTCTGAATGTCAAAGTGAAGAAATTCAATCAAGCCCGGGTAAACGGCGGGAGTAATATTGACTCTCTTAAAGAATGATACAGCCCCCGTACCCGACATCGAGAAAGGTCACATTATAGGCCAACCCGCCAGGCAATCCATACGATTACTCTACAATACGATACTAATCAGTGGGTTACAACCATCCATTTGAGGAACCAACAGGACGATCCTTATCCCTAAACAGGAAAGGACACACGCAAGATAGAAAACTATCGACCTACAGAAATCGGATCAATTTTCTCGAGGTTGTACTGGGGTATTATCGACCAAAGACTAAGGGAACGAACTATTTTCTCACCACGATAAAAGGGCTTCGTGCACGAGTCCGGGTGTTTCAATAATGTCCACATTCTAAACGAAACTCTCAGAGCGGCAAAGGCCAAATTCGGGATCACAGTGGTCCAACTTGATATATCGAAGGCCTTCGACACGGTACCGCATGCAATTAGTTCTCCCGCCATGCAAAGACTCGGGGTCCCGGCAGAGATTATCTCATTCATCTCCAACTCCTACAGACACGTCAAAACAACAGTATGTCACAAAGGGTCCAGGACGGAGATAAAGCTACAACGAGGAGTTAAACAGGGAGATTCTCTATCCCCCTTTATTTTTAACGAAATAATGGACCCCCTACTCGAACAACTTGAGGAGCTTCAGGGCTATCACATTAATGATTCTCAGAAGATTTCAACACTGGTTCTCGCGGACGACCTGCTCCTGCTAGCAGATAACAGTGAGAAAGCTCAGGAACTATTAACTCATACAGAAATATACCTCAAACAATTTGGCATTAAGATTGCCCCAACAAAATGCCCATCGTTCGAAATTAAAACATCAAAGGATACGTGGTGCATTGCCGACCCTGGCCTCCAGCTAAGGACAAAAGAACGTATCCCAGCCGCTCCAGCGGACGGATCACTGACATATCTCGGGGGACGCCTCTCCCCATGGTTCGGACTTCATCATTCCGACCCAAAGAAGCGACTACAGGAAAACTTGCAACGACTTGGGAGTTCCTTCCTCAAGCCTCATCAAAAGTTGTCGCTCCTTTCCACTCATATAATACCCCATTTTTTACGTCACCACACTCACCACCCCTCCTATCACGACCATCCGGAGCATGGGCTCCATTGTACGGACCCATGTCAAGGAATTCCTTCACCTCCCATCCAGTACTCCCAACGGCCTACTGTACTGTTGCAAGCGAGACGGGGGACTCCGAATCCCAAAGTTAGAGATACTATCAATCACGACAGCCCTCAAACAGGGCGTAAATCTACTTAACACCCTAGACCCGGCAGCGCAAGGCCTCTTTCGTCTGACAAACCTCGAAAAACGCCTGGAGTATCTGGCCAAATCCGCGAGAATCCTTTGGCCCGTACAAAACTTTAAAAGTATTGACGCTTACAAACGACGCCTGAAGGCAGCTGAACTGGAACAATGCAGTAAGTTGCCATACAAAGGAAAGGGCGTCCTCTCCTTCGCAAATGATAGATTTGGCAACGAATGGCTATATAACCCTCAGCTACTAAAACCCTGTCGATTCTTAACAGCTCTTCGAATGAAAAGTGGAACAACCAGCGACAGGGTAACTCTAAATAAAGCAATTCCACAAACAGCAATAGCCTGCAGGAGGTGCAACACTAAATTGGAAATATTGGCACATATCTAAGGACAATGTATCTCCACGAAGCCACAAAGGATAAAACGACATAACGACATAAGGGACTTCGTGTCGCAGAAACTCTCAACAAGCAAGGAAAACTTCCAAATAATAGAGGAGGCTTCAGTTGAGACCCGTTCACGTACACTTAAACCTGACCTGGCAGTTATAAGCCAGGGCAGGGTCCACGTGGTCGACGTGACCGTCCGCCACGAGGACATGGGGTACTTGGAAGGGGGTCACAAAAGCAAGATCGAAAAATATACGCCTCTGTTTCACATCCTAGCTGAACAACTTCCAAGTATCCACTGGAAAGGTCCTACAAGTTGTAGTTCGCACGAGGGGAGCTATGCCAAAAGAAACGTTCGCCTCTCTATCCGACCTGGGAATAACAGACCAAAGTTCCCTAATGACGATCTCTCTCCTAGCTCTTAGGAGTTCTCTTGAGATGTACCTCGCCTTCCTCGATTACGACGCCCCGTGAAGGTGATCCTAGCTCCTCACTCTGTCCACTTGGGACGTACTCCGCATTGCATCTCCTTCTGAACTACCTGTTTGTGTATCTCCACGTGTTACATAATCTCTCACCTTTATACGTTGTATGTCTGTAGAAAAACTTTTTAATGTATATCTTTTTATACCTTCTACACATGTAAACTATTTTAACCTTATTGGTTCTGTTTAACACTTCTAAACTATAAATCATGTATGTGTTTTTACTGTTAATTGGTATACCTGGTACCCACGTTTTGGATGCCTCCCTGTCCCTGTTTATGATGTAAATGTCACCTAAGTAGTCAGTCGTTTGGTGAAGGCAAACCCAATTTTACTATGTTTTAATAACTCTTAATTTTATCACACTTGTACTTTTACTTTTAATTTTTGGACTTAATGGTTTCTCTTTTACCTTATGTTTTAGTTGTCTATCACCTACGTGTTGATTGTATACATTTTATGTTCGCCTTATTCACATTGTAATCCTGATACCTATGGGACTAGGATACCTAAGTGATGTGTATTATAAAAATATACATATTCCCTGTATTAAAGACAAATGAGATTTACACAGCTCCTAGGGGCGGTTATAAAGCCGCTAGGAAGCGAGACGTGCGTCGCATGGCGCAGGGCCGGCTACCACCTAATCAGTAGCCGGGCGGCCACCTCCGCGAGGTAACCCGTGGGCGGGTCACTATACATTAAGGCCTTGCGAAGTGCCGTTCCCCAAGGGGAACCTGTTTCGATTTTTCCAAGCCTGGGGACAGTGTGGAACGATTAATTGCTTCTAATTTTTATCTCTTTTATTTACATTTCAATTTATATTTACCAAATCCCATCATTTATACTCCCAGTTACCATTTCTAGAAGTTCATCTATATTTGTTATATATATATATTCTATTCCTTATATATTTTCCCCCTTGTTGGTCCCCCAGTGCCAAGTATGATCCCTAAGTAAACTCACTAACGGATCCTCGGCAGGGGATGTTGTTCTCGGCTCCCGCGCCTTCAGCGGTAAGTGCGTCCAACCCTGCGACGAAGAACTAGCGGGTGTTGACGCAATGTGATTTTGCCCAGTGCTCTGAATGTCAATGTGAAGAAATTCAAGCAAGCGCGGGTAAACGGCGGGAGTAACTATGACTCTCTTAACTATGACTCTGGTTACTTAGTCAAGGGGAGTTAGGTTAGCTGGACTGAGTATGACATCCTACTAGGATAATAACGCCGGCCTGAGATGTCCTTCTTGCCTTCTCTCCAGGGGCGGTAGATGCGAATACATAGCCTCTCTCCGCCCTAGACCGTCTGTGCGTGGTGACGAACCACATCCTACAAGACGTGCCCCTGTTAACGCAGAACACAGCGGATCTAAAGGAGTAAACCTTGAAAAACAATCCCCAATCCCAAGGTGTGACTGCCGTGCCAAAGGGATGAATGGCAGTGGGTTAGTCTGCCGCGAACGGCTACTCTGGGATACCTGGCGACCTCCCAGTAGTACGTAGCCTTACCAAGCATGAGGGCTCTGCTTGGTGGACGTTACTTTCCCTTCATACTCTACATGCATCATGGAAAATGCAGAAGGTGCCAGAAACCTAAACTTGGACTTCGGTGGGTACGGCACCGCCCACCGTCGTAGGCTTTGGCCAACAAGGGGGCCATCAGAGGACGACTTAGATACCAATCACCGGGATGTGACGGATTCTTTGCCGAAAACGACAAGACACTAGATACTACTGCCAGTTCCCTTTACTTCGCGATCCTGTGAGATTTGTTTACAGCAGAAAAACGGAGATTACTCTCTTCTAAATCTAAACGCCGCAATACAGCATGCAAGAAGCCACCACTGGGGAGTAAGCGTACTGTACGCCTGCAACACATGTGGCAAGACCTACATGGGAAAACATGCGGCACAATTTCATGTTCCAAAGTGCAGAGGACCCCCCACTATGGAGGGCAAAGACGTAATTTGTCAAATATGCAAAAAGGCCTTCAGATCTTAGAGAGGTCTTTCTACGCACGACCGGCTTATGCATCCTTTGGAACGTAATGAAAAACGAGAAAAAGCTGCATCAAACAAACTCGAGGACCGAACAAAGGCTTTGGCAAAGTATGGTTAAAAGAGGAGATGGAAACTATGATACACCTCGAGATGTCCCTGAAGGGGAACCCACGCATAGCAAAGCAAATGATAGAACATCTCCCGGGAAAGACGGCGAAACAAATCAGAGATAAACGTAAAGAGCCGTCTTATAAAACACTCCTCAAACAATACTCCCTAACATATGAACGCCCAGTTACTTCGGAAACACTAAATAGCTCAAGCGCGGGTTCCGACAGTGAGATTGAGATACAACACAGATATAGAAGGCGATGTATATCTGAAACCGAGGACGAGACCAACTCCGACAAGGGCGAGGCTACCCGGCAGCTGAGCCCCTCGTCCCAGGTGAATGAAACGGCCGCTCCCGTAAGGGAGTCAGCAGCCCAACACGAACAAGTGCCGGACCTCCCGCGGCTTGCCAATGACGTGCTCACTCCTAGCCGAAGACGAGCGGCTGACCGTGACCATGCGGTCGATAGAACGTAAAACCCGCTGAGCCCGATCGGAGCTGAGGCTACCCCCAGCGATGATGATAGAGCCAATGAGCATCAGTGGAGAACCGACACTATATGCCAGGCTCTGGCCGAAACACGCGACAGCGCAAATGTGTCCAACCAGTTCAGAGACCTCCATGTCAGGCTGGTCTCCATATTGAGGGGCATCAGTGATAATAACGAAGCGATTACACAAACACAGATAGATGATATATACTTGCAAGTCTTGGCACATATTGCGCCATCTCAGGCCACAAGGGCAAGAAAACGGCAAAGAACAAAGGGTCACGGGTCGCAGGCCTGCCGCGGAAGGAAAAGAAGAAGGCACAGATTTGCGAGAACGCAAGATCTGTTCAAAAAGAATACAAATCTGCTGGCCAAATATATACGCGAAGGTATATCTTGGTTGGAGGAGGAGGAATCAGGTTCCCCCAAACCAGAGGACGTGAAAACCTTCTACACGTCTTTATTGGGAACCTCACCAGACATAGGCATTCCTTTTACCGTCATTGGCCCTGGCCACAAAGCCCTGGATTTAGGCGAGTTATTCCAAGCCATCACTGAACGTGATATCAATGAACGCCTAAACCACACAAAGCACAACACCGCCTCCGGGCTGGACGGTATACAAAGGAAAGACATTATCGGTTCGGACATTAAAGATATACTGACGATCTTGTTCAACATCATTCTTGTGAGCAAGATCCAACCAACAGCTTGGAACGCCAACAAAATGATTTTAATTCCCAAACAAGGGAAAGACAGCAGTAGGGTGGAAAATTACAGACCTCTGACAATCGACTCGCTCATTGGCCGCACTTACTGGGGCATTATAGATAAGAAGCTCAGAAATGTGATAATCTTTTCACCTAGACAAAAGGGTTTCGTGCATGAGACAGGCTGTTTCAATAATGTTCACATTTTAAATGAAACTATCAAAGCTGGCAAAACGAGAAACGGGCTAGTCGCAATACAACTGGACATAGCCAAGGCCTTCGATACAATACCACACAAGGCCGTAGATGCAGCTCTGGAACGCCTGGGACTCCCTACTCTGATAAGGGAGTCAATAATGAACACGTACACGAATCTGAGCACGGACATTGAGTACAGAGGATCAAAATCAAGGGTCTCTCTGAAGAGAGGGGTCAAGCAAGGGGACCCGCTCTCACCCTTCATATTCAACGCAATAATGGACACTCTGCTGGAACAACTTGAACAAATGAAGGGATATGAAATAAACAAATCACACAATTTATCAGCGCTTGCCTTCGCGGACGATCTAATATTGCTGGCAACCACGAAGGAGAAAGCGCAAAACCTATTGCACCACATTGAGACCTATCTCAATAACTTAGGAATGCGCATTGCAGCTGAGAAATGCTCATCCTTTGAGATAAGGACGATGAAAGACACTTGGTACATGATCAATCCAGACCTACGCCTATCAAACGGCGAAATAATTCCATACTCAGCAGCAGATAGCTCACTACGCTATCTGGGAGGCCACATATCTCCATGGTCTGGACTGCATTACACAGACATTGTGGATCTGCTGGCGTCCACTCTTGAACGGTGTCGGGGTGCTCAACTAAAACCCCACCAAAAACTGTTACTTACAACCTCACACAATATCCCACACTTCCTACACAAAGCGGTCCTGGCAACTCCCCGCATTTCCACCATCCGTGCCATGGACCAAATCATTCGTAACCACGTTAAAGTGGTTCTCCACCTCCCCATGAGCACCCCAAACGCTCTTTTGTATTGCAGCAAAAGGGACGGTGGCCTGGGCATAACAAAGCTGGAAGCCCTAGTGACAAGCACATCACTCAAACACACTTGAACCAGCCATCCACGCTCTGCTTCAGGAGACGAAACTGGAACGACTGTCAAGCCTAGCAAAGGCGATAAGACTACATGGCCCATCCTCAATTTCAGAGTTATAGACTCTTATAAGAAACGAATAAAAGAGGATGAACTTAAAAATTCGAGGCAGATGAAAATAAAAGGTAGGGGAGTCACAGCATTTGCAGATGACAGGAACGGTAAATCGTGGCTCTACAACCCTAAACTACTGAGACCCAGTCGTTTCCTGACAGCTTTGAGACTGATGGGTCGCATGACAAGTGACAAGGTTACAATGTACAAGGTGGTGCCCCAATCGAACGTTAAATGCAGGAAATGTAAAACCTGCAACGAAACACTGGCCCATATATTACGACAATGTATTCATACGAAAACCCAGCGAATAAGAAGGCATAATGAAATCAGAGACTTTGTCTCGAAAGCTGGCGTCTAAGAAGGAGGAAATCTCAATTATCGAGGAAGCCCTCATCCCAACCCAGACAGGTAACCTCAAACCTGACCTGGTGGTAGTTAACCAGGGAAGGGTTCACGTGGTCGACGTTACTGTCCGCCACGAGGACACAGGCTATCTGGATGAAAGATATAGGAGCAAAGTGGATAAATATACTCCACTCTTTGATATACTGGCACACCAATTGAAAGTAGAGAAAGGTCGAGTCCTACCCATCGTGGTGGGAACAAGAGGCTGTATGGTAGTAACTACAATAGAATCATTAAATGAAATTCATATAAAGGACCGAGGGTCATATATAACAATCGCGCTCCTGGTTCTGAGGCACTCGATTGAAATTTACCATACCTTTATGGATTATGATAAGAAAGACACTTGAATGTGAAAGCGCTGGACGCCACAACATATTAACTGGTCGCAAAAGAATGAGCGCTATACGCTCGAATATAATTCAATGGCTAGAATAAGAATTAACTATGACTCTCTTAAGGATGACTCTCTTAAGAATGACTCTCTGAAAGAGATACTTGTTATTTAGTCAAGAAGAGATAGGTTAGCTAGACCTGGTTTGGCATCCTACTGGGATATTAAAGCCAACCCAACATGTCTTTCTTGCCTTCTCTCCAGGGGTGGTAGACGCGAATACATAGCCTCTCTTCACCCAAGACCGTCTGTGCGTGGTGAAGAACCACACCCTACACGAGGTGACCCCGTTTACGCAGAACACAGCGGATCTAAAGGAGAAAACCTTGAAAAATAATCCCCAATCCTAAGGTATGGATACCGTGAATATGGGATGAATGGCAGGGGGTTAGTCTGCCGCAAACGGTTACTCCGGGATACCTGGCGACCTCCCGGATGTATGTAGCCTTACCAGGCATGTGGGCCCTGCTTAGTAGACACGAAGCTCCGTAAAGTGATCGCCTTTTCACCAAGGCAGAAAGGGTTCGTTCATGAGATAGCCTACTTCAATAATATACACATATTCAATGAAACTCTAAAAGCTGGAAAAAACAAAGATGGGCTAGTCGCGATACAACTTGACATAGCCAAGGCCTTCGATACAGTACCGCACAAGGCCGTTGATGCAGCTCTTGAACGTCTGGGACTCCCGAAGTGTGTACGAGAGTTCATTATGAATTCATATACGAACCTGAGTACGACTATAGAGTACGGCGGATCGAAATCAGAGGTCTAACTTAAGAGGGGGTCAAGCAAGGGGAGCCCCTCTCACCCTTCATCATCAAAGCAATACTGGACCCTCTGCTGCATCAACTAGAACACATGAAGGGGTACGTGATCTATGAATCACATAGACTCTCGGCGCTAGCCTTCGCGGATCTGATATTGCTGGCTACCTCGAAGACAAAAGCGCAAAACCTCTTGCACTACACGGAGGTCTATCTCAATAGCTTGGGAATGCGCATCGCAGCTGAGAAATGCGCATCCTTCGTGATAAGTCCGATGAAGGACACGTGGTACATGACAAACCCAGACCTACGTCTGTTAAATGGTGATGAAATACCTTACTCAGCAGCAGATAGTTCATTGCGCTATCTGGGTGGCCACATATCACCATGGTCTGGTCTGCAATACAAAGACATTGTGGATGAGCTGGCGTCCATTCTTGAACGTTGTCGGGGTGCTCTACTAAAACCCCACCAGAAACTATCCCTAACGGCTTCCCATATCATCCCCCACTTCCTACACAAAGCCGTCCTGGCAACCCCGCCCATTTTCACCATCCGGGCCATGGACCAAGTAATCCGAAACCACATTAAAGTGGTCCTCCACCTTCCTATGAGCACCCCAAATGGTCTTCTGTATTGCAGTAAACGAGATGGTGGCCTGGGCATCCCGAAGTTGGAAGCCCTAGTAACGAGCACTATGCTCAAAGAAGGCATCACGTTACTGAACTCGCTTGACCCAGCCATCCACGCCCTGCTTAAGGAAACGAAACTGGAACAACGACTGTTGAGCCTAGCAAAGGCAATGAGACTGTCATGGCCCATTCTCCATACTACTGAACATTAACAATGCAAAACAACACTTCAAGGCCCATCACAAAGGACAGAAAATCCTCTTCTCATGAGCCAGATGTCGGAAGGGGTTTCTTACTAAACACGCCGCACAATGCCACGTGCCCAAATGCCCCGGCCCCGCAGAACCACTCAATGTAGGCGTCACGTGCGACATTTGTCTCCGAACATTTTCAACACGCCGAGGGCAATCACAACATGAAAGAGTGGCCCACCCTATAGCCCGAAACACAGAGACCAAATGCAGCTAACCTGACCCCACATCGCTCATCCGCTAAAGGTTAATGCAAGGTGTGGAACAAATTCGATATTGACCACATGCTTCAGCTGGAACTCCAGGTCAGGGGACACCCCGGGATTGCCAAAGAAATTATCGCTCACTTTCCAAGCAAAACAGCTTAACAGATAAGAGACAAGAGAAACGAAGTACCTTATAGGGAACTACTTCAATCGCTTCTGGACGACCAAGACAGTCAACAACCCTCACACCAGGGGAACGACGAGAATGGGGTTTTCTGCCCCGAGAACAATACAGCCACGCTCGGATTCGTCTCCTTGGCTAGGGAAACAACTCCGGAAAAAACTGTTGCCCCGGCAATAGCAGACGATACTACAGGGTCAACCTTCATAGAGGACGCTACCACTATGGATCGTGAAACTCTCGACTGCAGCGATATTAACGGCAAACTGATCAGATTGTAGACCAAACTATTGAGAATATCCTCATTAGTGGCACAGTCCAGGAGGACTATGAAAGAATTTATGCTCGCCACGTCTCCAATATGAGGGATGCAAGGGGAAAAAACGATCCCATCGCAAAAACTGCTGGATGATATATCAATGCAAGTAAAATCTTTGGTATTTTTATTGCTGTACCGTGCATTTTGATAATACAAAGATCCTTTTCACCAACAAATGCACTCTTTTATTAAACACATAAAATGTTAAAACGTACAGTTAAAATATCTCTTTGTTTGCTCCTATATGTTTCGGTCAAATTGGACCATCCTCAGGGAGCGTATGCTGAGCCTTGCTAAGGCTAGAATATTGTGGAATATATCAGTGAAAACACATAAACACATGCACCAGTATACAAAACTGCTAAATACCTTGACAAAAATTAAATAACCTAATAAATCTACCGTAAACCTACACCACAAGAAATGCACATGAAGTGGAAGAACTTAAAACAATACACTTTGGGGAACATACGAAAATTATCACATTGGACAGTAAAGACATGTACGTTAACCTACCCATACAAGGAATTCTCTAAACCACGACATTCTTGCTAAACAAGCACAACACCAGCACAACAGAACAAATTCTGCAACTCCTTGAAACACAAACTATTTCTAATACAATGACCAACTGTTGCCTTCACAAAAAGGAATCGCTATGGGCTCACGAATATCTAGCAGCATAGCGGAAAACAACATTCAGTTTCTGGAGGAATTATACGTGAAACAGTGCTTAGACAACAAATACTATATTATAAAAGATACGTAAATTATATTTTTATCTATAACAAAAACAATATAAATGATCAGGACATCTTAAACAATATAAATAACATAGAACACTCCAATTCAAACTGTCTACGGAAGAAAAGAATTTCATGAACTGCCTGGACCTCTCTATCTATAGAAATATTATTAACGTTGAATTAGATTTCTACAGAAAACCCACCAGTACTGACACCACAATACACTTTCCATTTAACCACCCGTATGAACATAAACTAGCGGCATTTAAGTACTACATATAGAGAATGTTTAAACTCCCCATTACCAAACAATCCAAACAGGAATGGAAAAGTAATTAGCAATAGCCCGCAACAAAACCGACCCAAGATAGCCCCAGTGGAATACATGAATGAAAATGCAATACCTGTAACACAGCATACATCGGACAATCCGGTTGTCCCATAGCCATAAGGCACAAGGAACATGTACGATACATACGAACAAATAATCCAACATCTGCTTGTGCACTGCACATACTAAATAACAAACATGACTTTCGAACTGCAGAGAAAAGCATAAAACTATTAAACCATGCCACAAGGCACCCGAATGAATTGCTGGGAAACATTTCACATGCAACTTTCCATAAGCACGGTACACTAATCAAGTGAAAAACAGGTCAGTGACATCAATCCCTTATAAGAAATAGCAGATACGTCACGAATCCCCCTACACGCTCCGTAACTCAATCGCACACAACACGGAAGGCAGTAAAAACATCACAGCCTGGTAAGTCCAGTAAATCAATATTGTTTACATCCTATTTCCATACCTTATTCTTCGGTTACATAATTTTCCGATTGCAGGAACGCACGTTGCCACATACCGAAAAAATTACAAAAATGTATTATTACTAATTCTACAAAAGTGTGCCTGTTTCTGATTACACAAACACTAGTTGCAACAACGCCGCATATACAACGATGTACATTCACTGATCAATTCCACAATATTGTAGCTTTAGCAAGGCGCAGCATACGATCCCTGAGAATGGTCCAATTGAACCGAAACATGTAGGAGCAAACAAAGATATATTTTAACTGTACGTTTTAAAATTTTATGTGCTTAATATGAGGGTGCATTTGTTAGTAAAAATGATGTTTACATCTTTGCTCTTGAATGCAGCACGAGAAAGGCGCAATTCACGCACAAAATCAAAACGCAACAAGCGGAAACAGCCTAAAGGGCAGAAAAGACGTTACATATATGCGTGCACGCAGAACCTCTATAGGAATATCCCCGGTGCCTTGGCCCGTTACTTCCGAGACGGGGTGTCTTGGCTCGACGACCAAGGCGCAAATGTCTCATAAAAGGTCATGAAACACTTCTATACATTATGGAGTATCAAAACCGATACGGTGCTACCATTCGACCCAACAACCCCACCGTATAATCTCAAATATTTCTGAACATGGTACGATCACTTCACGGGAGATAAATTCACGGATTAACCGTCTTAAGGATACAGCTACCGGTCCGGACAACGTTGAAAACAAACATCTTTGGATCATCCGCTAAAGAGGTCCCAATGCTTCTCTTTAATCTCCTAAGTGCCATCCAACCATCTATATGGAGTAACAATCGAAAGACCCTAATCCCCAAACAGGGAAAAGAACCCAACAACATGGAAAACTACATGCCCATTACAATCACCTCTATCATCTGTTGCCTGTACTGGGGAATCGACAGTCGACTGCGAGAGCGAACATGTTTCTCGCCGAGGCAAAAGGGCTTTCAATATAAATCCGGTTGCTTCAACAATGTCCATACTTTCAAGGAAAATCTCCGATGGGCGAAGGCGCACAAGGGAATTACAGTAGTACAACTCGACATATCAAAAGCCTTTGATACAATGCCGCATGCCGCCATACACTCTGCGTTGAGGCGGCTTGATACATCTACGGAAATCATCTCTTCCATTTGTACATGCATGTAACCACAACCATTACCCATAAAGGATCCAAAGTGGATATTAAACTACAGTGGTGTGTTATGCAGGGGGGCCGCTTTCACCATTTCTTTTTAAAGCAGTAATGGACCAGCTACATGAAAACTGGAGACATTTGCAGGGTACCACGTCAACGATAAACACACCATTTCCACTCTGGCATTAGCAGATGATCTCATCTAAGCCCAAACCCACCAGAAGGCCCAGGTGTTACTTACCAACACCGAATCCCTCGAAAGCCTGGGTATGCACACTGCTGCCGCCAAATGTGCCTCTTTCAAGATCAAAATAACTAAGGGTTCGTGCTATGTAGCGGACCCAGACCAACGTCTAGGGAGAGACGAGCACATCCCACCATCAGAAGCGGATTGCATCTTGAGTTAACTTGTAGACCACTTTTCCCCGTGGGACGGGATTCAACACTCGAATATCAGACGTAAACTAGATAACACTGCACTGCCTCCGGAGTGCTCCCCTGAAACCCCACTAGAAACTCCATTTCCTTTCTACCTGTATGATCCCACACTTCATGCACGCAACAACTTTCAGAGCCCCTGCCATTTCCACAATCCGTTGCTAGGACTCTATTAGGGTCCACATCAAGGATGTCCTGCACCTCCCGGCAAGCACTCCTAAAGAATTACTGTATTGCAGCAAGCGCGGCGCAGGCCTGGGAATCCCAGAACTTGAAATACTATCAGTGACCGCGACCCTTAAACAGGGCATCACGCTTCTCAACACCTTAGAATCGACGGTAGAAACTCTTAGAGGTGACCCCCGTGCAGAAGCTTCTCGAACGGCTGGCAAAATCAGACGGTAGCCAATCCCAAAATTTCAATGAATCGAGTCACAAAAAAGGCGCAAGAAAAATGTAGAACTGCGAAAATTGAGTCAACTACCTCCCAAAGGCAAAATGCAAATCTGGCATTGAAATCTTGGCACACATCCTCGGGCAACGCACCACAATGAAACCAAAGAGAATTCGAAGACACGATAAAATACGGGATTTTATATCCAAAAAACCGACGTCAGGGGAGATGAACCTGCAAGTGATCGACGAAGAATCGGTCACGACCTCGTCAAGTACCCTTAAACCGGATTTGGAAGTAATTACCCAACAACGGGTCCACGTGATCGACATCACTGTTCGTCATGATGACAAGTGGTAACCTCAAAAAGGGTCGCGACAAAAAGACCGACAAATATACAACTTTCTTGTCTATCCTAGCTCAAGAGCTCCCTAGACACCCAGGTGGGGTCCTACCCTTTGTAATCGGCACCAGGGGAGCTATGCCGAAGAGTTCGAGCACATCCTTGTAAGACATCGCGAACCGTCGGACTACACGCACGAAGCGCCCTAAGGCCCGGGATAGAGACTGGGAGTGCTTCCGCTGACACGCGGGTCAAGGGCGCCTCAGAACTCAAGTCTTTATGAGAGAGAGAATAAGGGCCGGCCACCTCCCCTCTGGCGTGGACAAGATTCCGACCCGTTCGGGCAAGGTCTCAGTGGGAATGTTCCGGGTGTTGCGTGGCTCTCGTCACGCCCACGAACACCAACCCGGAGGACGCACTGAGAAACACGACAACACAAAGCTAAGGTGCGGGACTCTACGAGCCCACACACCACACACGCTAGTAACAGTAGTTAGCCTTAAATTAAGTGACAAAATTGGTGCAATACAATGTACAAACGTAGACAGTGAACATTTTGCACTCGCTCATCAGCGAACCGCCCAGATAGAATTAGCCAGCCGCACATGTGTGTAGAGCACCTCACGTATTCGACACTACAAAAAACCTAGGAGATTAAGTGCCCGCGTACTCGAGGCTTTACAACTACAGTCCCGAGCAACCAGATTACAAACCCAATGCATACGTGGCTACTACCTAATATCGTTACATTTGGAGTAACAGTGTACAAACGTGCAGACAGTGAACACCTTACACCCCTTCATCAGTGAACAGCCCGGAAGATTTAACAAAAGCTTAGGAGGTGAAGTGCCCACGTACTCGAGGCTTTACAACTACAGTCCCGAGCACCAGATTACACACCTAAGAGAAACCTTGCCCACCAACCGCACGTAAGTACTGAACCACTTCACGAGATAATCACACCGCACTAAAAAAACGTTTACTCACGCACTAGTTTCCATCATCCACAGACACAACCAGAACCCGTCCCCCACAAACAGGGAGCACGATTATCGTGACGATAAACCCACGAATAGTGAATACCAAGCGGATGTACTATATGCATACCGACATTCCAACGCATACCATCTGAGTTTTCAGCTCACCCTGCAACGTAGAATCTAACCGCTCGACCGCCACTGCACAGTTATATCTAATAAACTTGAGCCGACCGGCCATCGGTCGTCTCAAAGTCCGTTGCCATGCAAACCTTCTAGAACATTCCACGGAAGGAGGAAGTACCTGTCACCCCACTTCCTTATATGGTCATTGCTCTGGCGATTGGTCCGTTTGTATTTGTGAAGGTCACGGGAGGGGGTGGAAACCGACCGAGGTTTCCTGTTGTGTAGACTGGTTTGGTCTGGACTCTCTGATTTGGTTTTCGTGAGAGGAAGCTACTCTCTACGGTGGCTGGCTAGCCGTAAGAAGAAGGTCGCAGCCTGGAACTCCGGTGGGGCGTGGACTGTCCGGTACGTAGATGGTAAAAGCCTGTTTGGACGGTGTGTTTTAAATTCCCTTTCGTGGTGGTTTATCTGCATACCGGCGTCTGCCCCCTTGTGTAGGATCCTCCGAGTGCGTGTTAGAGGCTGCACACGGAAGGAGGATTCCCTGGGAGAAGGCCGACCTCTGGGAGGTTCTATTTATTTCTATTTTTTTGAGTCCAGTTTGTATTTTGTATCACGTTACTGGTTCTGTTGTTTTATTGTATTGTGTTGATCGCTCTACGAGCGTGGATGTAAATTGTCCTACGTTGTATGTACATACTTGTGAATGTTACGCTAGACTCAGTGTTTAAGCACGTAAACGTGCCAGCTGTGTGGACGTATTGTACGTGTCTGTGTGTGTTGAGGCACTGACTGCCTAAGCTGCGCTGGACTGCGAGCTGTTTTACGTTTGCAATTTATTGTTATATGTTAAAGCTTTCTTATTGCCTGTTCAAAATATATGTTATATGTTACTCACTACCTAGTCTGACATATTCCACGCTCACCTGTGGGTTGAGAGTTCGGCCACTCATACGGTCGAGGGCATATTTGGGGTGCGGGCCCCCGTCAAACATCTTGTGCTCTGCCCCCGCTTT
>Ga0099364_10006335_pt1 | contig 17260 bp, 14 predicted proteins | sample TergutTh196P3_FD_73070 | JGI IMG/M metagenome (GOLD analysis project Ga0099364, IMG submission 73070) | Microcerotermes parvus P3 segment gut microbial communities from Pointe-Noire, Republic of the Congo - Th196 P3 | ecosystem: Host-associated > Arthropoda: Insects > Digestive system > Gut ... | reverse complement strand
CTGCTCATTGTTCAGCCAGCCGCCGCTTTGCCCGTCTGCAAGCGCGGAAGCGGAATACACAAGCGGCCGCCCCTGAGTCTGCGAACGGAAACTTTCTCCCCAACTGTCATCGCCTGCTACTGTTATGTCGCTTGAATCCTGGCCGCAGTAGATGTTTCTTTTATCGTCGATGTATTCTTCCATTGACGCATAACGGTCCAAGTGATCGCTCATGATTGCGGTAAGAACTGCTGCGGCAGGTTTTAACAGCGGGCTTCCGTCGGCTTTCCTGCGGCCTTTTAAATCTCCCAGTTGAAAACTGGAAAGTTCAAGGACTACATCATCGTCCTTGTTAAGTTCATCAATAAAACTCAAAGGGGATACTGTGATGTTGCCTCCAAGCCTGGCTTTGCCAATAAGCCGGTCTCTGTCCAAAATACAATGCAAGGCGGAAGCGGTACAGGATTTTCCCTTAGTGCCGGTAACAGCGAATAACCTTGCAGGGGATTCTGATAAAAAAATGGAGATATCGGTTTCTATACATTTTGCCGCCTGCAGGTAAGGAGAGTCAGGCCTTACTCCGGGGTTTTTAACCACAATATCTGCATTTTTGAAGTCATCGATTTCATGCCTTCCTAAAACATAATGTACGGTTTTTTGGTTTAATTCACGGCAGAATGTATCTAACTGTTCGATTACAGGCAGAAGGACTTTCTCTTCTCTAAGGTCGGTTACTGTAAGTTCCGCTCCGCGTTTGAGCAAAAACCGCGCCGATTCCAGCCCTCCGCCATGCAGCCCCAAGCCCATTACTAACACTTTAATTCCCGAATAATCCATGATATGTTAATACCATGCAGTTTGACTCATGTAAACAGGTAATTTATGCCGCAGAATGAAATTCGCAGCCCCTTATCTGTCTTGGACGACATGGGCAAACCTCAGAATTTCGGCTGGTCTAAAACACCCGACTTTTTCTATGACCCAGTCCTTGTTTATGGGCCAAGAATCAAAATATCAGAATCTGACAGGTATATCGTGCATACCCCAACTCATCTTATTGTTTTTGAAGTAAGGGACGATGGCTGGCTTGGTTATATGGGAATTTCCATAATATCACTGCGTGATAAAAAACGCTCCACTCAGATTTTCAACACTTTTTTTCCCCTTGGGACTTATGAATTGCCGACAAGCAGTATGACAGGTTCTGTCCGCTGGCGGAAAAAGAAAACTCATCTGGACTTTATCTGTATGGATAATGGGGTAAAAATAATTAAGGCGGATATCCCCAAATTCGGACATCACCGGAGCATGAGGGGGGCACTGGTTCTGATAGAACCCGCTTCCGCCCAATCCCTTGTTACTAACCAGCCGTGGCGGAATGAAAGAAAATCATTCAGATATACCCGCTGTTCCCCCTGGTACTATGTAGAGGGGGTAATCCAATTTGGCAGTTCAGAGATTATCTTTACGCGCGGGAATGCCTGGGGTATTTTGGACTGGAACAGGTGTGTACGCCCCAAGGCCGATATTCGCTATTGGGCGGCAGCCTGCGGGTTGAATGACGGCAGGCACTTGAGTTTCTGTGTCGGTTACAGTCAGGCGGATTTTTCCCAGGGTACGGAAAACGGCTTTTTTGTCGACGGAGTGCTGCACAAGCTCGATCAGGTTACTTTTCATATTCCAATGGCCAACTGGCTGTCCCCCTGGAGGTTTACCAGCAACGATAACCGCCTGGAAATGACTTTTTATCCTCACCAAGAAAGAATCGATCGTCAGGGGTTGTTTTTTTATATTTCTACACGCCGGCAGGTTTTTGGATTTTTTTCCGGCAAGGTACAGCTTGACGACGGCTATACTATAGAATTTAATAACCTTACAGGCTTTGCAGAAAGGAGTAAAATGCGGTTTTAGTATTGTTTTTATGTCTTAAAACATGGTATATTATATAAAAGGATATTCAGCATGCAAAGAATGTACAATTTTTGGCGTTATTACTCTTTTGACCGGGACCATTACTATAATAGTTTCAGTAATCTGTTCAGTCAAAACATGATTAGCCTGCGTCAAGTAACTAAAATTCTTGGTATTTTTACAGCGGTTTTTTCCCTTTATCCTTTAATTGTCGAAAAAGACATTTACAGGTTTGGCGTTTGTCTTTTAATTTCTATTGCTGCGTTTTTAATTTCTTTTTATACAAATTATGTTATGCAGACAACTGATGCCAGTAACAGAATTGTATATAAAATAACAATAATATATTATGTTTTACTGCTTACATTAGGCCTGTATTTGTGTGTGTTTTCTGCTGTGGTTTCAGGAGTTCCGCATAGAATGGCTACGATTTTCCTGTGTATATTGATAGTTGCCTTATTGATGCTGTACAATTCACCTTTAGTTACACTTATCTTTACATTAAGCGCAATGGTTATTTTTCTGACCTCCTCTGTTATTATTAAACCTGTTGATATTTATAGATATGACATAATCAATGTTATTGCTGCCGGAAGCCTTTCCCTGTATTTAAACTGGCATATAGCAAAACTTAGGCTGGGGCTGGAATTAAGTACAAGTATGCTGGAAGAAGAACGCAGTAAATATCTTCACGAAAGTACAATAGACGAATTAACCCAGCTTAATAACCGCAGGGATTTTATGCAAACCTTTCAGAGATATATTAAAAATTACCGTACTTCCGATGACTGGCTTTGTATTTCAATTTCCGACATTGATTTTTTCAAGAACTATAATGATAACTATGGACACCCGCAGGGAGATGTATGTTTACGTTCTATCGGGGCTGCTTTTAGAGAATTACATGAAAAATTGGGCGTTTATGTCGCGAGGGTAGGCGGAGAAGAATTTGCCATGCTCTGGTTCGAAAAAGAAAGTTCCCATGTTAATAATGTAATTTCTGAAATGACAAAAATTATAAGAAACCTTAAGATTGCTCATGAATATTCCAGTGTCTCTAAATATGTAACAATGAGTATAGGGGTATATATAGAACGGTTAGGTTCTCCCTGCGATACACAAACCCTTTATGATTTGGCCGACAAAGCGCTGTATGCCGCAAAGGGAAGCGGGCGTAATTGCGCTATTGTCAACGGCTCAGAGATTGAACAGTATAAAATAAGTTCAGATGAATCTTGAAGCATTTGTTCTGGGGTGCGGCGGCATGATGCCTCTGCCGAACAGGCATTTAACATCCGTACTGCTTAGGCGTGAAGGCGAACTTTTCCTCTTTGACTGCGGCGAGGGTACTCAAGTTTCTTTAAGGCGGCTTAATCTGCGCTGGAAAAAGATTTCCGTCATTTTTATCAGTCATACACACGCCGATCATGTTACCGGCATTCCCGGGCTTTTAATGCTCTCTTCGCAGGTAGACAGAGATGATCCCCTCTATATCATCGGGCCGCCTAAAATTGCCGAATATATCGAAGCCAGCCGCCGTGTGCTTGATATGTACATAAATTATGAAATTATCGTTCAGGAGATTACATCTCCCGGCATTGTATACAAGGGAGACGGATTTCATGTAAGATGTTTTCCCCTTGCGCATACAAAACCATGTTACGGCTATACTCTGGAAGAAGAAATGCGGCCGGGAGAATTCCACCCGGAAAAAGCACAAGCGCTTAAAATCCCCGTGGGAAAGTTGTGGGGCAAACTGCAAAAGGGCGAAACTATCAAGACCGAAGACGGAAGGATCATAAAACCCGAAGATGTTATGGGGCAGCCGCGCATGGGCAGGAAATTTTCTTTTGTAACAGACTCTCTTGCAATACCTGAAATTTCCACTCATGTAATAGGTTCTGATTTATTTATTTGCGAAGGAATGTTCGGCAGGGATTTAACCGAAGACGCCCATTCCAAAAAACACATGACCGGCGAAGAAGCCGCAAAAATAGCCGCCGCTTCCAGCGGGATAAAAAAACTAGCCCTGATCCATTACAGTCCGCGTTACACAGAATATGAGTTAAAACAGATTCTTAAAGAAGCGCAAGTTTATTTTCCCGACACCGTCCTTTCCCGCGACCGCGCCGTTTTCCCAATTGAATATGTTGATTAAATAATTAATAATTTAGGAATGATGAACGCAAAGATAGAAGTTAAAAATCTTTCCAAACAATATGGGACAGTGCAGGCAGTAGCAGATGTTTCTTTTTCTGTCGGGGATCAACAGGTACTGGGTTTTCTGGGTCCCAATGGAGCGGGTAAAACCACCATAATGAAAATACTTACGGGTTTTCACTTCCCCTCAGGCGGTACTGCTTTTGTAGACGGTATACCTGTGGACGAACAGCCCCTGGAAGTAAAAAAGAGGATAGGCTATCTGCCGGAGAGCGTACCTCTTTACGCAGACCTAACCGTAGACGAATACCTAAACTTCATGGCCGAAGCGCGGTTTATCCCAAAACATCAGCAGAGCGCCGCTATTAATAAAAGTTTAGAAGCATGCGGGCTTACAAGCTACCGCGGCCGTAAGATAGAAACTCTTTCCAAAGGGTTTCGCCAAAGGACAGGTCTTGCGCAGGCTATTCTCCACGATCCCCCAATATTGATACTTGATGAACCAACTACGGGCTTAGACCCCAATCAGATAATAGAAATACGTTCTTTAATCAAGGAACTTGGTAAAAGTAAAACTGTTATTCTTTCTACTCATATCCTGCAGGAAGTAGAAGCGATCTGTTCGCATGTACTGATTATTAATGACGGATGTATTGCCGCACAAGGACGCCCGGAGGAGATCGCAGGTACGATGAAAGGAGGCGATACATGGGAGTTAATCCTTAAAGGCGCGGGCGCAGACGATGTAAAAGACAAATTCTCTTTGCTTGGAGTAACCAATTTGACAGTCGCACAGGCAAACAGCGAAATAAACGCAAGTTTCTTTATCCCCGCAGATGATCAGGGTTATTCTAATGCCGGAGAAAGGATTTTTGACTGGGCTGTATCGGAAAGCCTGAAAATACTGGAAATGAACCGTAAAAAACTTAGCATAGAAGATATCTTTGTAAAACTTACAAGCGATGAAAATAAAGGAGCGCAGTAAATGAAAAAGTTTATACCGTATCGTGCGCTTGTACTGGCGCGTAAAGAAATTTATCAATACCTGCACACGCCGTCATTCTACGGCGCGGCGGTTTTTTTTCTTTTGTTTTGTTCAATCTGGCTGTTTTATTTTCAGGGCTACTTTGCAAATGATCAGGCTACGCTTCGTCCCTACTTTGCCATTTTTCCCATTGTTTACATTGTGGTAATCCCTGTGATTACCATGAAAAGCTGGGCAGAAGAAAGAAAAACAGGAACAGTAGAAATTCTTTTAACCATGCCTTTTACAGAATGGGATCTTGTTTTGGGTAAATTTTTCTCGGTATTTGGCATTTTATTTATCGTAGTAGCATTGACTTTGCCCCTTCCTTTAAGTCTTTTCCGTCTTGGAAGTTTTGATGTGGGGCTTTTGTTTTGTGAATACCTTGGCGCTTTACTGCTTGGTGCAAGCGCCACCGCTTTGGGATTGCTTTTATCATCGCTTTCTACGAATCAGGCGGGCAGTTTCCTTGGCAGCGCTGTAGTATTAATGTTTGTAATGCTTGTTAATCAGATAACATTTGCATTTAACATTCCCTATTGGCTTGCAGGTTTTATCAACTTTTTTTCGCTTGCATATCATTTTGAAAATTTTACTAAGGGAATAATCGATACAAGAGACCTTGCATTTTTTATTTTAAGCACCGCTTTATTTTTGTTTATTACCACGCGGGTTATCCTTTTCAGGAAGTGGAAGTAGGGGAATAACATGAATAAAAAACAAACAACTATTATTACGGCATTATCTATAATCGCTATTGTTCTTTCATTGCTTGTCAGCGGACGGTTTTGGGTGAGATTCGATCTTACAAAAAATAAAGCCCATACCATTTCCAAAGCGTCGCGTAACCTTTACAGGGAATTACCAGATAACGTCAACATTACATATTATCTTTCTAACAGGTTAAGGACAGTTCTTCACTCGCCGCAGGAAATTGAAGATACTTTGCGCGAATATGCGGCATATTCAAGGGGAAAAATAACTTTATCGGTACGCGATCCTGTAAGAACAGGTCTATCAATGATGGTGGAAGAACTAGGGCTTCAGCCAAGACAGGTGCAGACTGTGGAACAGGATCAGGCAAGTCTTGTTACTGTATATTCGGGCATTGTCATTGAATATCTGGACAGAATCGAAGTTTTGCCTTGGGTTATCTCTACCAATACTCTTGAATACGATATTACATCAAGAATTCGCGCAATGGTATCCAATACAGAACGTCAGATTGGAATGATTGTCGGCGACAATTTCAGGCAATGGAGAGAAGATTTTGGCTATCTGGAAGTTATACTGGTTAACGCAGGTTACAGGATACGTCAATTTTTACCGGGCGAAGAAATCCCGGATAATCTTCCCGGCCTTTTTGTATTGGGAGGCGTAGAAGACCTTGATGAATGGGCGCTTTACCGCATAGACAGGTATATCCAGCTTGGCGGTAAAGTTCTTTTTGCCGTAAACGGCGTGTATGTTGATACCGTGTACGGTTCATTGCAGGCAAGGCATCAGGAAGATCATGGGCTGCTGGATATGATTGCCTCTTACGGGGTAATTGTAAGGCCTGAACTCGCTCTGGATCGCAGCGCTCTGACATTGCAGTATCAATCAAGAACTCCTTCTGGGGGTATTCAATACCGTATTGTACGTTATCCGCTTTGGATCGGTGTACTTGCCGACAACGGCAATCCTCGTCACCCTGTAAGCGCGAATTTTAACGGGCTGGATCTTTACTGGGCAAGTCCTTTGGAACTGTATCCTCCCGCATCTGTTCAGGCGGATATTCTTTTTACAAGTACGCCTGAAGCATGGCTTATGAGAGAAAACTTTGTTACAAGCCCGGAGATACCGTATATGCTGGAATTAGAAGCAGATGAAACAAGGGGAACTAAAGATCTTGGCGTATCTGTAAGCGGGGTTTTTCCAAGTTTTTTCCGGGGCGCTTTAAAACCTTTCCGTGAAGGTTCTGACGAAGAATTGCCGGATATGCCGGAGAGGGCAAGTCCTTCGCGGATCATTGTTATCGGAAATACCGATTTTGCTACGAGTATTATAAATACCACTCAGGCTGCGCATAATCTTGACTTTCTTTTGCGTGCTGCCGACTGGCTTGTAAGTGATGATGATATAATTGGTATCCGCGACAGGCAGCCTCATGCAGGCCGCCTTGACAAAATAGTTGATCCTGCACGCCGGGCTGCGGCAATGAGGTTTTCTCAAATTCTAAATGTTGGATTGATTCCGTTATTTGTCATTCTAGCGGGTTTTGTTCTTGCTTCGCGGCGCAGGGCGCTTTCACGGCTGGCGCAAAAAGGAGAATCCCAATGACATATAAAAACAGGCTTATTTTTCTTTTATCATTGATCGCAGGGCTTTCTTTATTGTATGCGGGAAGTTTTATTTTCAGTCCGCAGCGGATCAATACAAGGTCTGCTTCCCACACTTGGCTTGATTCAAAACTAACAGGCAGAGTAACAAAAATTGCAGTAGATTCCGAAACCCAGAATGTTGAGTTATTAAAAAAGAACGATACATGGTTTGTTATACAAAATGGAAACGAATATCCCGCGCGAAAAACAAGAGTAGAGGATTTTATAAATTTGTTATCTACCCGCGCCCCCTGGCCTGTCCGTTCAACAAGCGCTTCATCGCATGAACGGCTTGGACTGGAAGCGCATACAGCCTTAAGGGTTACACTTTACGGAGAAAATACAGTCCTTCTTGATCTATTGTTAGGCGACACCGACATAAGCGGGCTTGAAATATATGCCCGTGAATATTCAAAAGATGAAGTCCGTTCAGGCGAAAACAGGGTAACAACGTATATAACAGGTCCTGCCATTGCATGGTATAACCTGCGTCTTATCCCAGAAAGCGAAGACGGCGCACTTGATGTAGAAAGCGTGCAAAGGCTTTCTGTTTATAATGGTGAAGAAAATCAGATTTTCAGCAGAAGAAACAGAGACTGGGATATTTCCGGCATTTATGTTGAAGATCCGGCTCAGGACAGCATAGAAAACTATATCCGTAATATTTTGAATGTAGAAGGCGATAATTTTGCAGATTTAATTTCCAGCTCTGATCCAGTGTTTAACCATAGCCGCATTATTTTGGAATTTGGAAATGGCAGAGTGATAACTCTTCGTTTTAGTGAACCAGATGAAGACGGCCGTCGCCTTGCTTCTGTAAGCGGCAGTGATTATGTTTATTCAATTCCGGCTTGGGTTTCACAAAGACTTTTCAGAGATGCAGACAGTTTTGAAAGACAAAACTAAAACAGCTAGCTGTTAAAACTGCTTGGCTGTTAATTCTGCTTGCTGATAAAAGCCCTGTATTTTTCCGGATCGCTTTTGAATGCGATTATGGAAGATACCGGATCGAGTTTTGCTCTGTTAAGAGCTTCTTTTGATTCCAGCATAAGCCTGTCTGCATTCAGCAGTCTTCCTGCACGCGAAGAAAGGCCTATGCACAGGCTTGAGTTTTGTTTGCTGCTAAAGCTGCTTGGGAATTTTTCTGTTATACGCTGATAAAATTTTTCTGATTTGGAAATAGCTGTTTCCAGATTAATGCCCGGAAGAATTACCGCTATACCATATTCACCATGTTCAAACACCAGATCCCTTGATGAAAAGAAAGTCGAAGTTTCTTCGGCTGCCTGCCTAAACATAGTATCATTCGTTATATCGGTGAATTCCATTACTATAAACGTAAGGTCATTTTCTGTAGAAGAGCAGCGGTGTAATTCTGAATCCAGGCGTTCATCGATATATTCTTCCCAGCCGATATTGCTGCGCGGAGAATAAAGACCCTTTGGTTCTCCCGGCAGCGTGTCAAACGATGATTCAAAAACCGGCGTCGATTTTATCGCTTCTTCTTTTCCCGTAGCCGTATCAGGTTTAAATGAATATTTAGGTTCTACAGATATTGCAGCTTCGGCCTTTTCGCCGGATTTTCCCGTTAATAACTGCAATAACATTGTAAAGAAAGCAATGGCAAAACCTATCAGGATTAAAAGCAAAGTTTCTTTAAGAATTTTAGATATTTCCGAATAATCAAAAGCGCTTGCTACAGCTCTTATCTCCGCATTACGAAGATCGTGAATTGGAAGAGGCCTGTAGTAATTTTGGTTTGATAGACTGAATTTATTGATAAATCTTGGAGAATTATTAACCCATGTAACGGCAAACCCCTGCTGCCGTTCAAAAGAATATTCACCTTCGGGGCCTGTGATTATCAGCGCTTCAATCATATTGCTTGAAGCAAGGGCATTGTTCATGGTTTCTATAAACCGTTCGTCCATGAAGCCCTGTAATCCGGCGGACAGGGCAATCCCTGCAATTCTGGAAAATTCATCTTCCGCAGTAACTTTACATTTATCAATACTTAAATAAAGCCTGACTGCCGCCTGAACAAGCGCAAAAAGATAGATAACAATGCAAATTGCCGCAATAACCGCGCCTAGTCCGGTTCCACTTTTATTTTTCTTATTCATAATATATAATGATTATCGGACGTTTTTTCATGCAAATAAGAGAATATTCACTGCCCGCAGGCTGGTATCCGCGTGATCCTGATGAAATTTCTACGACAATTTCCCGGTATTTAACCGGGTTTAAACCTTCTCCTTCCCGCGCTGCTGTTTCTCCTCATGCCGGGTGGTATTATTCCGGCCGTATTGCCGCCCTGGGTATTGCCGGCCTTGACAGGCAAGCGCAGACTGTAGTGGTTATAGGCGGGCATTTATCCTCTGCTTCTGTGCCTCTATTTGCCCTGGAGGACGCTGTAAGGACACCTTTTGGTCATTTACCCATAGATACAGAACTTAGAGCGGCTTTATTTAAGGAACTGGGCGGTAAAGAAGACCGTTTTAGGGATAATACCATAGAAGTACTGCTGCCTATGGTTCATTATTTCTTTCCTAAGGCAAATCTACTTTGGCTGCGTCTCCCTGCAAATATAACCTCTTTTGATGCGGGAAAAGCTATTTCTGCGGCAGCGGCTAAACTAAACCGTAAAGTCAATGTCCTGGCTTCCAATGATTTAACCCACTATGGGTTAAATTACGGCTTCATGCCGCAGGGCAGCGGCTCTTCTGCTCTCCGTTGGATGCGCGAAGTAAACGACGCCGCTTTTATCCGCGCTGTAGAAGAAGGAGATATCTCTGGGGTTTTACGCTGTGCTGAGGAAAACTCTGCTGCCTGTTCTGCAGGCGCTGTACTTGGTGTTATGGGTTTCGCCAAAGCCGAAGGGCTGGGCAATGCGCGGCTTTTGGAATACGCCACCAGCGCGGATATCGATGACAGGCAAGTCCCCGATTCATTTGTCGGCTATGCAGCCTTTTCGTTTGGTTAAATATTAATTAAACTATTTATTTTGCTTACACAATAGTATTTTACTTCTTCTATTAGTTCCTGTGTCTTTAACTGCGGGTTGCGGTGTTTGAGTGCGGCGGCGCAGGGGAGCAATGTGGTAAAAATCTGTCTTTCTTTAACGTTTAATTCCCGCAGGTAGTTTGAACCGCTTGATGCGGGAAGGGCGGTTATGTCGTCTCTGTACTGTTTAAGAAATTCTGCGCCGCTTTTTTCCGAAGACACAAAAGATACCGCCTCTTTTGTTGGATTACACTGCGATTTGTAAAGGTTTATGGGAGCGCCCTGTCCCGGAGCGCAGGAAACTGACGCTTTCATTACTGAGGCTTTTTCTTCCAGTTTGTTTCTGTAAAAACGAAGCGAAGAAGTTTCATAGTAGGTTTGGCTTTGGTTTTCTTTGGGGAGAAAGGGAATTCTGTACAAAAACGCGGACAACAATGTTTCCAGCGTAGATAAACGGTTTTGTTTTTTTTCAAAGAAGGGGTACACATATGTCCCTCTTGCATAGGAGCTGGAGTTTATGTATGAAAAGTCTGCGCCAAAGAGCGTTATATTCTGTGCACCGAGGTTTTCTGCAAGAGAAAGACAGGCATAAGTTACATTTCCCCCAGATGTATCCAAAATGGGGAAAGGCCTCCAGTTGGCGCTGATATACCGTGCAAGGGGGTGGCTGCTTGAAAAAAAACACGGCAAAGACGTAAAACCGCTTAAAAGCGGGGGACTTGCGATGTCAAGGATCAGGGGGGTGTTTTGTAAGTTACAGCCAATAAAATGATAATGACTTATATGCTGGCAATCTATAGAAACCACAACATTTGGTTCAATATTATAACTTTTCAAGGCGGGCAGGGCGGTGTCCGAACAAATGATAAAACCCTGTCTTTTTTTAAACTCCTCAAGCAGAGGTATCTGCTGATCAAGCGAAGGGCCTGCCGCGACAATGGCAGCCTCTTTGATTGGTGCTGCAGAAAACATTTTTAAAAGGTTATCCGGCTCATGGCATTTTCCGGCGTTTAACACATTACGGATAATATTAGAAAACCACCGTTTCCCAAAATGCGCCTGAACAGAATAATCTGATGTAATAATTTCGATTGCCTGCTTTATCGACTCGGCTGCGCCATTGAACAGCGGCAGGTCCTGTTCTGTTCTTGTCCGCAGGGGAATAGTTTTTATGCTCCCGCAAAGAGAAGGTTTGTAATTTTCCAGAATTATTTGGGTAATATCTTCGTTAGACGGATCTATTAAAAGAGTTAACCTTTCATTATTAAGCAGCGGTGAATAATCTTTTGATGAAGAAAGCAATTCCTTAATGCTGTCATTGCCATAATCAATAATCAGCACCTGTGCCTGTGTTTGTTCCAACACAGCTTGCGGAGCAAAGCCCCCGCCAAGACCTAAAAATACAACAAAACCTGTGCTTTCGGGAATGGTAGAAACAAGGCGCTGCGCTTCACGTTTTGGATCAACCATTGAATGAAGGGGCAGTAAAGAGCCGTCCTGCAAAATAATAGAAGGAACAGCCTCCCCGCTTCGGGATTGTGAAAAACTATACCGGCAGTTATTCACAGGCAGCCTCTTTAATTGCCGTTTCCAGCCTGCTTTGCGAAACTTCTTTTTCATTTGGAAATAAAAGATGTGTAAGTTCAGTTTTAAGCTCTGCGGCATACCGGCTGTCATTTAACGCTGCAAGCAAGGCGGATACGCCTCTTTTGCAGAACAACGCAGGGTCTTCTTCTACACGGACAGGCCTGAAAAAATCAAAAGTATTTTTTTTATTAGTTATTGTTTTTTTTGAAGGCATTGATGTTTTAAATATTTCATGGCTTATATTAGATGTCCTGTTATCGCCCAGTGAAAACACACGCTGCGGCCATATATTGATCTGATTCTTAAACCATGCCGCATATATATCCATACTGCCTCCGCCCTGTATTAAAGACGAACGGATAAAACTTTCTGAATAAACAGGCATGAACCTGTTTGCGCGGCTAAAAAATAAATGGTCAAACCCGTAGGGTCTTGTATGGGTTCTGATATCTTTTACAGATAGATCCATTCCGGCCAGATAAATGTTTCCCGTACTTAGCAAAATTGCAAGTTCTACGGCAGATGCAGTTACAGTTCCTCTTTGCGCCGTGATGACAGAAGGCAGGGCAAGTTCATGCAGTATGATGCTTTGCCAAAAGCTACCGTCATTTAATATCAGAAAAGGCACGCCGGCGCATTGAGAGGGAAGGGCGGCGCAAAGGTTTACTGCAAATGCTGTTTTCTCCTGTGCATTTCTGAAAAAAGGATAAATATGATGTAAAGCCCAGCGTCCGCCGTCGGTAGAAATTACCATATCTAAAGGTATTCCGTTTTGGGAAAGCGCCATTACAGAAGAAGAAGCGGCAAGTATAAGGCAATTATCCTTTATCTTTTGAATAATAGGCAATGCTGTTTCCAGAGAAGGGCCTGAACCTGTGATAATAACAGGAAAATCCGCCGCTCTGTATAACAGGGTGTAATTTATCAGTTTTAAGTTTCTAAAAAAATTCCTGACCCATATTTTCCCAAAGGCGGCAGTTGTTCTTTTCCCTGCATCCATACGTTTGATAAAATCAACAACATTAGAAAGCAATTTTACATAAGCTTCTTTGTAATAATTCAGCGAAGGACGCCATTCTACCACTTTAATACAGGAAGCTTCTGTTTCCGGTATTTCCTTTCCCAGAAATTCCTGTAATGCTGCTGTGTCGCTGCCATAGAAGGTGGCTTCTGTTTTTGACAGAAATGTGTTGTCAACATGAAGTACAATAATTTTGCTTTTAGGGTGTTTTTCTTTTAAAACCGGGATCATATATCCTTCGCCCGGTTCAATCAGAATAAAACATTCAATATCATCTTTTAATTCAAGGGAATTTATATAGCGTTCAGCTTCAGCCTGCGGATTGTAACGGGAATGAAGTTGTACGCGTGCAGCTGTGTTTATACCAGCCCCAAATCCTTAAAGAGTTTTTTGTATGAATCAAAATATACTGATCTTGCAAATTCTTCGATTTTTTCTTCCGGCAAAGACTCAAGGAGCTGATCCATATAGCTTAGAATATTCCTGAGTTCCGACTTTAATTCCGAAGGAAGCTCAAAATCACCTTTCCCTTTTGGCTGTGGACTTGCCTGCTCTGTAATCCCTGCCTGCGGAGCAAAAGCTGGCTGCGGAGCAAAAGCTGCCTGTGGAGCTGGAGCTGGAGCTTGCGGAACTGGAGCTGGCTGCGGAGCAGGTTGTTGCGGAGCTGGAGCAGCCGGCGGCGGAGCAGGAGGTGCTTCAGGTTCGTCCATTTCAAAAGAGTCCATGCCCAATGGGTCTTCACCAAATGAAAAATCATCGTCCAGGTCATCATTGAATGACATAGGCTCATCTGATACGTCAATATCTTCCGGTTCTTCAATAAGATTATCATCGATTGATAAATCGTCATTTGAATCCATTGTCAAATCGTCGCTTGAATCCATTGCTAAATCGTCGACTGGATCGATTGATAAATCATCGATTGAATCCATTGCTAAATCATCATTTGAATCAATTGACAAATCAGAAAGCGAATCAAGGTCAAATTCAGTTTCATCTAAAGAAGGTTCTGTTAAATGGTCGCTGATGTTGTCGATAGGTAAATCCGGTTCATCAATTACCGCATCGGAAAAATCAATTGAATCAGAAACAGCGTCATCATCATCTTCAAGATAGGAGCTGTTGTCTGGAGCGACAGTCAGCGGTGTTGCGCCTTCATCCATTAATTTCTGAAGTTCCTCAGGATTATCTGATTCATCTAAAAGATTTGATTTATCTTCTATGTTGTCAAAATCGTCAAATGAATCAAGTGAGATTTCATCACCGGCAGTGCCCAAATCAGAATCATCATCAGTTTTTATTTCCAGAATTTCTTTTCCGGAAAAATCATCTGCCATTTCTTCTTCAGATGTATCATCTGATATTTCTTCGATTTCACTTTCTTCCATGAGTTTATCTGGATCAAGATCGATATGAAGATCGTCAATATCTATATCGATTAATTCGTTTTCTTCAAAATCATCACCTGATAAATCATCATCAAAACTAATTTCACCTGGAATATCACTTTCTTCGATTTCAAAGCTATCGATGACAGCATCATCGCTTGAATCAATGATAGCATCATCGTTTGAATCAATGATCGTATCATCGCTTGAATCCATAATACTATCATCATTTGAATCTCTGATACTGTCAGAGATTGGATCAATAGAGATGTCATCGACTGGGTCGATTGAGATATCAGAGATTGGATCGATTGAAATGTCTTCGTTTGAATCGATGAAACTTTCATCGCTAGAATCGATGAAACTTTCATCGCTAGAATCGATGAAACTTTCATCGCTAGAATCAATAGAAAAATCATCGTCAAATGATACTGTTTCTTCTTCTGCTCCGGTATCCTGGAATTCAGGCGCAAGATCTATTTCGTCCATTCCTAATGAGGCTACGCCAAGATCATCTAGAACATCATTTTGGGCAAATGATTCTTCTGCAGCTTCGTCAGAGGGTATATCAACAGTATCATCATCAAGATTAAATTCAGTTTCCACAGTTTCATTAGTTCCGGATTCTTCTGTAAAATCAGCGGTGTTCAGGATATTGTCCAGCTCGTCTCCTGTAAGCGCAATAGCTTCGTCGTCATCGTCTGTACCGAGGTTAAAACCGGAAGGTTCTTCAACGTCTGTTGTAGTAAGAATATTGTCAAGCTCATCACCTGTAAGGGCGATTGTTTCATCGTCTTCTTCTTCGTATTTTTTCATGTCCGGCGTACGGACAATGGAGAATTCTTTTTTCAGTTCCTGAAGCTCACCCCTGATTGATGAAAGTTCGTTTGCGATTTTAAGCAGCAGGTGAGTGGAAAGATCCCCCCCTTCTTTTGAAACGGCGGCGTTTTCAAAATTCTCCTGAATACTTTCGATATTATTTTCAATTGATTTTACGGTTGGGATACCAAAATCATCATCGCCAAAACCGGAAGTTATACCTGTTTCTGCGGAAAATTCTTCGTTAGAGACATCAGGGATATCCAAATCATCTACAATTAAATTGTTTACGCCGATATCACTGTCTTCAATATCATTGTCATCAATGTTAAAATCGTCATCAATATTAAAATCGTCCAGATCTGTATCTGCAGAGACAAAACCTACATCATCATCAGGAAATTCTATGTCCTCAAATGTAGAATTATCTACGATTGAGTTTGCATCTGCATCGGAAGTAACATCATCAAATGTAAATTTTTCTTCCGGCGTTTCGTCTGCATTCAATTGGGAGAAACCACTGTTTATATTTATATCAGAATTATCTGAGGACAAAACCTGAGGTTCGCTCTTTACCCATACCCCATACTCATCCAGTTCATCTGCCGAGCCAATGCTGCTGCGATCAGAATATACGGAAGGATCTTTATTACTTGCCATTAACCGCTCCCCTAAATTAACACTAATGGTCAATTATCGGTATTTTTTCCCATTTTCAGTAGTTTGTATCAATATAAATGATAATATATGGCAATGCCTGTTGTCAATGGACTTGTTAAGTCATTAACAACTTATTGTCTGTAATTTTTAAAGAATCGACCAAAAATTACCGTAAATCGAACAATGAGAGTTTTTAAGTATCTCCTTGGGGTTTGGGCAGCCATTGCTGTTTATACCATTTTTTCGCTTTTAAGCGGCCCAAGAGGTATTACTGCATATAATTATCTTTTATCGGAGAGAGAGCAGCAATGGGCAAATATCAAAGAGCTGGGGATTATTAATGAAGAACTGGAGAAAACAAAGAATAATCTGCTCTATGATCATGATACCTTGCTGGTACATTCAATAAGAATGGGTTATGGCTATGAAAATGAAAGATTTGTACGGATTGTAGGTCTTGGAAACATAAAAACTGCCCCCGCGATAACCGGAAAGGTATATATTGCTCAAAATCCAGACTTTATTTCAGATAAATCGATAAAAATAACCGCATTATGTGTTGGTTTGCTTGTTTTTGCCTTTGTTTTTATGCTGGAAATCATAGATACCAAGGTTCGTTAGTTATTATGCCGGAATTCTCTGGCAATTTCACGTTTTAGGTCTTTTTCGCGTATTCCTGCACGTTTATCAAAGGCTTTTTTACCCTTGCAAAGCCCCAATTCCACTTTTACCCTGCCTCTTTTAAAATAAAAAGACAATGGGATAAGGGTAAACCCTTTTTCTTCGACCTTGCGGTTTATCCGTTTTATTTCTTCCTTGTGCAGAAGCAGGCGTTTTCTTCTGTCGGGATCATGGTTAAAAATCGATGAAAAGGGGTTTTCCGCTACCCGCAGGGAACGCAGCCAAACCTCTCCGTTTACAACTTCGGCCCATGCATCGGGGAATGAGATTTTACCGTCCCGAAAAGATTTTACCTCTGTTCCAAGCAGTTCTATGCCGCATTCATAGGATTCGTCTACCGAATAATCGAACCGCGCCTTACGGTTTACAGCTATTATTTTTTTTCCCTCGCTCATAGCGTCGCTCCTAGCGGTTATTCTCCGGCTTTCTGTGCAATAACAAGCCGGAATGTTACAAAGGGCGAGGATAATTCGGCAGGCAGGGAAGTTCTGGTCTCCTGCGCTGAAGAGGCAGGTCTTCCGCGTAATACACGTTCAGAGCTTCCGGCGGCTTCTATGGCCTTTGGAGAAGCTGTTATAAACCTAAGCGGAGCATAAGGCTCGGCGCACCACTCCCAGCCGGGGTTTTCCATGTTTCTGACAAATTGAGCGGCGTACTCCCATCC
>Ga0099364_10006334_pt1 | contig 17262 bp, 14 predicted proteins | sample TergutTh196P3_FD_73070 | JGI IMG/M metagenome (GOLD analysis project Ga0099364, IMG submission 73070) | Microcerotermes parvus P3 segment gut microbial communities from Pointe-Noire, Republic of the Congo - Th196 P3 | ecosystem: Host-associated > Arthropoda: Insects > Digestive system > Gut ... | reverse complement strand
GGATTCCGGCCCCCTTCGGGATAAAGCACGGGAAATCAAGGAGCGGGCCTGTCTTTTTATGGAAGAAATAATACAGGCAGGCGGTTACTTTAAGGCAGTAGAAGCGGGGTTCTTTGTAGATTCAGGCCGTTACCCGGAACGTAACGGAGACGGTATAGTGCGAAAAATCGACGGCGGCACGGGAGCAGACAGCATCTATGAACGGGATGAGGACTACATGGCGCCGGTAACTGCCCACTATGGTTACAACAATACTGCCCAGTACGATCTAAATGCAGCGGATAACCCAGCCAGCCTTATAGGAGGCTGCACCTTTGAAGATCGCAGCAAGATTGTATACATAGACGATCTTGATCCTATCGACAATGTAGAAACCAGACTTGCCGAGACGGTAAAGTACCGCAGCGGCGAATTTTTAAAACCGGAAATGGAATGGTCTGCCGACGGCATTGTTATGATAAATATGTTTCTTCCAACAGACAAGCGGACAGCGCAGGTTGCAGCCGTTGAGTTTGCCAAAAAGATGAATCTGGAAGATCCGCAAGTAATCAACACCGAAATTATGCAGCAAGCCGAAGGAGTGCGTATAGAGCTTAAGGGAAAGCTTCCCTTTGAGCTGGCCGTTGATAAGCTGGTTATTCCGCCGGAACCGGAAGTGCTTTCCGAGGACGAGATCCGCGAGGATATAAAAAACAATCCTTTAAAGGTAGTATGCGGCACTGTCGGCGACGATGAACATTCAGTCGGGTTAAAGGAAATTATCGATATCAAGCACGGCGGTATTGAACGTTTTGGCATTGAAGTGCATTATTTGGGTACTTCTGTTCCGGTGGAAAAACTTGTTGATGCAGCAATAGAACTTAAGGCCGAAGCGATCCTTGCATCCACTATCATAAGCCACGATGATATCCATTATAAGAATATGAAACGCATCCATCAGCTTACCATTGAAAAAGGGGTGAGGGACAAGCTTGTCCTTTTGGCAGGCGGCACCCAGGTTGTACCGGAACTTGCTGCAGAAACCGGTATGGATGCCGGTTTTGGCAGGGGCACCCATGGTATCGATGTGGCTACCTTTCTTATAAAACGCCGGCGCGAAATTCGCAGTAAAAAAAATCAATGAAAGTTGATGTATTAGTAGCAGAAATCGGCTCCACTACTACCCTGGTCAACGCTTTTACCGGTCTTGACGGGGATAATCCTGTTTTTTATGCCCAGGGACAGGCGCCCACTTCCGTATTGGACGGCGATGTATGTATTGGCCTTGAAGCGGCAATAACCAATCTTTGCCGCAGACAGGGTATTATTGGAATTGATTATTCGGAAATGTTTGCTACCTCAAGCGCAGCAGGAGGTCTGCGCATGACAGTCCACGGCCTGGTTTATGATATGACAGCCCGTGCGGCAAAGGAAGCAGCCCTGGGGGCCGGGGCTATTATTCACAAAATAACCAATGGTCTGATTCGCCCTTCCGATATCGAAGAAATAAAAACCATACAGCCCAATATAATAATGATCTCCGGCGGCGTTGATCATGGAGAACGAGAAACAGCCCTGGCAAATGCAAAAACCATACATGAACTTGGCCTTCCTATTCCGCTTATTTATGCAGGTAATGTTGACTGTCAGGGAGAAATAAATGCACTTTTTGCCGGCAGTAATACGCCCTTATATATAGTAGAAAATGTATACCCCAAGATAGATCAGCTTAATGTAGAGCCGGCCAGAAAGGTTATTCAGGCTGTCTTTGAAGAACATATTATACATGCCCCTGGCATGGAACATATAAAAAGAATGATTTCGGGCAATATCATCCCCACACCCGGAGCAGTAATGGAAAGTACCCGCCTGTTGGGAGATGCGCTTGGCGGAATAATTACGCTGGATGTAGGCGGCGCCACTACAGATTTACACTCTGTTACCAAAGGATCAAATGAAATTGAGCGCATTCTTGTAAACCCGGAGCCTTATGCAAAAAGGACGGTGGAAGGCGATTTGGGAGTATACATAAATGCAGAAAAACTTGTAGAACTTGCAGGCAGGAAGAAGCTGGAAACAGACCTGGAATTTTCCATTGATGAAGTATTAAAAAGCTACCGCTTTATTCCAAAAATCGGGCGGGAAACGCTCTTTGTGGAAAGGCTTACAAAGGAAGCAGTGCTGCGGGCTGTAGAACGCCATGCAGGACAAATTCGTTATATTTACGGCCCTTCCGGCCGGACATCGGTAGCAGAAGGAAAAGATCTTAGCGAAGTTAAATATATTCTGGGAACCGGCGGGGCCCTTACCCGGCTTCCCCATCGTATCGAAATAATGGAACAGATAACAAAACACAATAAAACCGGTTTAATGCTTATTCCGCCGGAATCAGCGCAAATTCTTGTTGATAACGAATATATCATGGCTTCCTTGGGAGTTTTATCGATGAAATACCCCGAAGCAGCACTTAAACTCCTAAAAAAAAGCCTGCGCATGGATCCTGTATAATTTTCATAATTTAAATGCCGATACTGTAATTATGAAAAAGATAATATTTGTTTTATTAATAGGTTTTATGCTTGTTGGACTGACTTTTGCCCAGTCAGGAACAAATACCGTACGGACCGGAGAAATAAACCGGGGAATTTTTTTCCAGGAAGGGATTGCATCCTGGTATGGAGGGGAATTTAACGGCCGGCCAACCGCATCGGGGGAAATTTTTAACGATACCCAGCTCACTGCAGCGCATCCCTTTTTGCCCTTTGGAACCATGGTACGGGTTACAAACCAGCATAATAACAGGTCGGTAACAGTGCGTATAAATGACCGGGGACCCTTTGTTGCTGCCCGTGTTATAGACCTTTCCCGGACTGCCGCTCAGCAGCTTGATATGATCATTACCGGTACTGCTCCGGTTACCATAGAAAGCATTGACGAAGTCAGCTTGGCAATAAGACCCGGCGAAACCGTACAGCTGCGATCTGCATCAATTGAACCTATTTCTGTTATCGAAGCCGGTCAAAACCCCATCCCAAGCCGTCCGCAGGCTCCTGTTCAAACAGCACCGGCAGGGCTTATAAATGATGTCCGCTTTAGGCCCGGTATTCCAACCCTTCCAACAGATAAAAACTATATCGTTCAGGTGGGTGCTTTCAGGCAGCCTCAGAATGCAGTAGATACCTTTGAAAGACTAAAAAATGCAGGGTTTAATCCAAGCTATGAACGGCACCAGGAATATGTACGGGTAATTCTGCCGGGTTTAAAACATGAAGAACTGGTAAGAGTATCTGAATGGCTTGGCAACGCCGGCTTTAACGAAGTACTGTTACGAGAGGAGCATTAAACAAGTTTACAGCGGCATATATGCCGCTTAATCAATGCTCACAACATAGGCTTCTATTGCTTCATCATAGCCCTTAACGGTAACTTCCCGTTTTTCCGGGAAGGAAAATTTGTCCTTTACTTTTTCCCTTACATCTGCTGTAACGAGTATGCCCCCTAGCGGGGCATTACTTTCCATTCGCTGTGCAAGATTCACTGCTGCTCCAATGACGGTGTATTCGATTCGCGTTTTATTGCCCAGGTTTCCGACAATTACCTTTCCGGTATTTATTCCAATTCTTACATTTAAATTAATGTCAACGATCGGCGCCCATTCTTCTGCCAAAGTGCATGCTTTTTTTTGCATTGCTATGGCAGCTTGTATGCACTGTTCACAGTGCTTAGGTATATCAAAGGGGTCTCCAAAAAATGCCAGTATACCGTCTCCCATGAACTTGTCCACAGTTCCGCCATGGGCAAATATAATCTCTGCCATGCTTTCAAGGTAAGTATTTAAAAATGCATGTACTTTACCGGGCTCTTTATCCGAGCTCCATTTGGTAAATCCGGAAATATCGGAGAATAGAATCGTAAGTTCTTTATAGGCAGGGATAAGGTCGGTTTTCTTTTCCTGCATAATACGTTGTGCCAAAGCATGGGGAAAATAACGGGAAAGCGCATTGTGCAAAAGTAATTGTTCACGATATCGTAAAAAAAGACGGCTTATGAATTCCACAGCCCATAAAAAGAAAAGCAATGTTACAGGAGCAGCATACCATGGAGCCAGAGTATAATTCTGCCAACGGTATATTGTGACAGCCGAGAAAATCAAAAGCGTTAAAATAAAACCGCAATGAAAAAATAAATCCTTTCTGATGGTAAAAAATAACAATGCAGCGCCCAATAACAACAGTATTGCTGCTGTTTTATTTACCGGGGAAGCCCAGCGGATAAAAGAGCGATCTTCCAGGCCATCAAGGATGCCGCTTAAAATTTCTGTATGTATTCCGGATAGCGGGTAGAGCCGTTCAAATGAGGTCGGACCAAAATCCTTCTGATCGGTACTTATCTCTGCCATAAATGCAATTCGGCCGTTTAAACCGGAAAAAACATTTTCAAAAATCGTATCATCCCTTTTTGCTTCAACTATGGTATGAAAAGAAATTCTATTTGTATCAGATGCCCAGCTTTCTCTGTAGGGAATTAACATACGTCCCTGCATGTCTACCGGAATAACGATAACTTCATCTTCCGAAAGGGGAAGCGCCAGATATTCTCCTGCTTTTAATTGTATTGTTTCTATGGGTATACCCAAATACAACACTGCCGCTGCCAAAGCCAGGGAAGGAATATAACCATCATTCCATTTATACAAAAGCGGTGATCTTCGATAAATACCGTCGTCGTCAGGCTCCATATTAATATGACCTATTGCTGCTGCTGCCTCTATCATTTCCGGAAAGGGCAGTAAAAAACCAGCAGCCTCCGGTACTTTGCCCTTTTCCAAAACTTTGATATGCCAGGTATGTCTTTCCAGCAAAAGTTGTTCAGTTTCATTTAGATCGGGGTATGGCAGATTTGGATTAACAATCCCCTTGTCTACAGCCAAAGCTGCAATAACTGTATCCCCAGCCCACTGGACAGCGCTTGTAAAAGAATTATCATGTTGTTTTGTATTCCTGAATAAAAAATCATACACAGCACTTGCATTGGAATCTAAAAGAACTTCCTGAACGTCTGCAAAGGCCTGGCGGGTATCAAGTTCCTCTCCCAGTATTTCTATACTTGTGTCATTTAGATCGATAGTTGCAATAAGCGGATTTCTTGTTTCCGGGCCGGATTGCACCCTGTCATTAATGCACCGATCATAAAGATCCCTGTCCCAGCGCGAAGTAAGGCCACTTGCAAACAATAAGCCTGTTACAGCAAGAGCAACAAATAGCTTAATGACGTACTGCAATGGTTCTGACATAGAGGCTTTGACCGGAAAACCTGGTTGCATGCTCCTGAGTACTGCCCCTTGTAGTTCCGCCGCTGGGGATAAAAATGCTTGCAGGTTCTCCCAGAGCCGAAGCAACGCTTTGCAGTCTGACAATTTCCCGGCGCAGGTTGTCGGTATGCTGCCTTGATTGGGGATTGCTTTTATGGCTTTGTATAAGATTTTCCAGACTTGTTTGTCTTTCCAGGCTCATAATGACATACAATGTTTCGGTTCCCGAAGGTTCTTCAAGACGTAAAGGCCCAAGGTTAATTTCGTTTCCTGCCCTAATGGGTTGGTCATGTAAAACAAATATTTGACGTGATGAATCATTCACAATTACATAGCAAAAGCTGTTCACAGCCGGTGTAATGGCAATTTGAAAGCTCTGTCCGGTTTCCATTCGGATTATTTGGGAAATGGGAACAGATTCCCGGTTTCTTCCCCTAAGGAACTTAATGTCCCATGAAAGGGTTTGTGCATAAAGGAAAAGAGCGGTAAAAAGAAAAAATGCTATTATCGATGCCTTTTTCATATCAGCTTCCTATTGTTATAAACTCAGTATAACCCATAAGTCCTTTTCTGGGAAGAAGTTTTTACCTTGAAAAAATCCACCCCTGACAATATACTATTATTACAGCGGAGGTAGTATGAAAAAAGCCTTGCTCTTTCTATTAATTCTCTTAACAGGTACAGTGCTCTTTGCACAGCAAAAATATGCTCTGGTTATCGGTAACAGCAATTATAGAGGTATAAGCACTTTACGGAATCCGGCAAACGACGCAAGGGACATGAGAGATGCTTTGCAAAGCCTTGGTTTTTCAGTAGATATGCTGCTGAATGCCACTTCCGAACAAATGGAAAGGGCAGTAACAAATCTTGGGCGCAGGCTTGGTGCTTCTTCCGATTCTTACGGCTTCTTTTTTTATGCCGGTCATGGGGTACAGTCCGGCGGGGAAAATTATTTAATCCCGGTAAACGCCGATACCATTGTAGACGAACTTACCCTGCGCCATCGTTCGCTTTCGCTGCAGTTTATATTGGATACCTTTAGTGAAGCAGGAAACGAATTAAATATAGTAGTGTTAGACTCTTGCCGTGATAATCCTTTTGGCTGGAACCGCAGCGGAGCCAGAGGATTAACGGTAGTAAACCGTGCGCCGCCGGGCAGCATTGTATTTTATGCAACTTCCGGAGGCGCAGCAGCTGCTGACGGAACAGGACGAAACGGATTATTTACCGGTCAGCTGTTGGAACATTTAAGAACACCGGGCCTGGAAATACGGGAAAAGTTCCGGCTTACCGGTGCAGCGGTATCCCGGATAAGCGGCGGCAGGCAGATACCCGCTGTGTATGATCAATTTTTTGGAACAGCATACCTAGGCTCACGGCCTGCTCCACCACCTGTTCAAACCACAAGACAGGTACCGGCAGGCTTTGTGCATATTAACGGCGGTACTTTTATAATGGGCAGCCCCGCCAATGAGCAGGGACGCGGCAGTGATGAAGGTCCGCAGCGCCAGGTAACGATAAGCAGTTTTTATATGGCCAGGAATGCTGTAACAGTAGGAGAGTTCCGCCGTTTTGTTGATGCGACCGGCTATAGAACAGATGCTGAGACAGGTGGAGGCGGATCTGTATTAACTGGATCTGCATGGGAACATAAGACAGATGCAAACTGGAGGAATCCCTATATTACTCAGGACGAAAATCATCCGGTAGTAATGGTTAGCTGGTTTGATGCTATACGTTATTGCAACTGGCTAAGTGAACAGGAAGGCCTAAGCCCTGCATATACGATAAGCGGTACAGGCGACAACCGGATGGTAACATGGAACCGAAATGCAAATGGTTATCGTTTGCCCACAGAAGCAGAATGGGAATATGCTTGCCGTGCCGGGACAACAACAGCTTACAGTACCGGGAGAAACATAACAGCCAGACAGGCAAACTTTTATAGTACACTTCAAAGGACAACACCGGTTGGCAGCTTTAACCCAAATCGCTGGGGGCTGCATGATATGCATGGAAATGTATGGGAATGGTGCTGGGATTGGTATGGAAATTACTCAAGCGAGGCACAGAACAATCCTGTGGGTGCGTCTTCAGGGTCTAACCGTGTGCTGCGTGGTGGAGCGTGGGATCACTCTGCAGTCGCTCTTCGTTCAGCCAGACGGGTAATAAATACCCCGTCGAGCCGGCTTAACGTCAACGGTTTCCGTATTGCTCGAAATGTAGATTAGAGGACAGTTTTTGTCCTTGACAAAACTGTATAGCAAGTGTATCCTTATAGTGTACACTTCTATAGGGGGCTTTATGCAAATCTCTACCAAACAATTAAGAATACAACCCGGGCGTATTATTTCTCAGGTAAATAACGGACAGGAAGTAACAGTAACCTTTCGCGGAAAGCCATTGGCAAAAATTGTGCCTATCAATACTGGAACAAAGATTTCAAAAAATGAGCCGGAAGATGAATTATTTGGAATCTGGAAAAACAGGAAAGACACAGAAAATGTAGAAAAGTATGTCAGGAACACAAGAAAAGGAAGAATATTGTGTTAATAGATTCAGATGTTTTGATTTGGTATTTACGAGGCAATAAAAATGCACAAAAAACGATTTACGCCAATATACCCTTTAAAATTTCAATAGTAAATTATATTGAACTAATACAAGGAATGAAAAACAAACAGGAATTGTCTGTTTTTCAAAAATACTTAAAAGAATGGTCTGTGGAAATATTACAAATTAATGAAACAATTTCTACAAAAGCCATGTTCTTTGCAGAAGATTACTTTTTAAGCCATTCAATGGAATTCGCAGATGCAATAATAGCAGCAACAGCACTGGAATACCAGGAAAATTTACTAACGGCAAATAATAAATACTATAGTTTTATTCCCAATCTGCAAATAAGCAAATTCAGGCCTAAATAGTTTTTATGGAGCAACAATTGTCGTTAATAACGATTTGCTATTTTGCTGTATTTTTCTGCATTTCTTCACAGCTTTTTCCCCAGGAAAGCAGCATATTCCCCTTGCCTGAACAGACTTATACTGCAGAGTATTATTTTAACCGCGGCCGTGCATATATTGCTGCAGGTGAATTTGACCGAGCAATAGAAGACTTTACCCAGGTTATACTGCTTGACCAAAGCAATGCATTGGCTTTTGCCTGGCGCGGCTTTATATATATGGAAATAGGCGAATATGATCGAGCCATAGAAGACTATACCCAAGCGGCCCTATTAGATCCAAATGAAGGTGCCTATCTGTTCGTTCTAGGAGCAGTTTACAGCAGACAGGGAAATATTGTCTTAGCCAAAGATTTTTTTTCACAAGCTATCTTGCTGCGTCCGGATAATGCTGATATGTATATGGTTAGAGGTGTAGTTTATTCTATTCTAGGTGAATATAAGTCAGCAATAGAAGATTTTAATCGGGCAATCTTGCTGGATCCGGATAATGCAGTTATATACAGCCGCCGTGGTTTAGCATATACTTTTCTGGGTGAATATGAGTTAGCAATAGCAGATTTAACTAAGGCTATACTGCTTGATCCGGATGATGGTTCTAATTATACTCAACGTGGCCGTTTATATAACATTACAGCTAACTACGAAGAAGCCATTGTTGATTTCTTTCATGCAATAGAATTAGATCCTCATGATTATTTAGCTTATTATAATCGAGGTTTAAGCTATTCAGCTATAGACGAGCATGATCTGGCTGTCAAAGATTTTGAAGAAGCCCTTAATGCAGCAGAAATGAGCAGTAATTTAAATGATATTTTTACTGTTACTGGTTATTTTTTAGAAAATGTTTATTCTGAAAATCCTTATCTAAATATGGATAATGCACCCTTAATGCATGGTTTTATCAATCTTGTTATGGATGGTATTTCCAGAAGTATAACCCGTGCAGAACAGGTTCGATCATCTCTTGGGGTACGGGGTTCTGCCATTATGGCTCAGGCATTGTATTTTTACTATATGGGCGTGGATCTTGAAGCGCATTTTGGCTCTTTGGAAAAAGCCTTTGAATATTCAGAGTCACTGCGAAGCCGGGGTTTTTTGGATCAAATGGGAACAGAAGCAGCTTTACGGCTTCCGGGAATTACACAGGAAGAAAGAGAAAGAATACAGAATATAACTCGTCAAATTGAGAATAGACAAAATGTTCTTAATGCGTTCAGTTTGCGGCCTCCTCAAACACCGGAAGAACAATTAAGCATTGTTAATGCCGGGCAGGAACTCAGTTTATTGGAAGTAGAACTGGCTGACCTGGATACACAGATTGGCAGCAGGGTTTCCAGTTATGCAGAACTGCGGAATCCCAGACCTATAAGTCTAAATCAGGCCCAGGAATGGCTTGCAGATGATACTGCTATTTTAATATATACTCTTTGGGATGATTCAATTGATTTTGATCCAATTGGGTATTGGAGTTTTTCCCGCCCAACTATCAATTCTTACTGTCTTGTCTTAACTAAAGATAGTCTTGTACCGGCAATACTTAATCCGGAATTTGATTATATCACCCCAATAAACCGTTTGCGTACATATATTAGGTACCAATTCGATTTAAGTGAAATGGAACCAGACAGGAATGGCCTGTATATGCAGCTTATTGATCCGGTACTGCCGAATATTCCTCTGCATATAAAAAACATCATCATTGTTCCCGACGGCGCTTTGGGTCATCTGCCTTTTGATGTACTGCGCAAAGATAACAATAGCCCGGACTTTGGAGAGACATATAGGCTTTCCTTCTCCCCATCAGTTTCGATTAGTATGCTTTCAGAAAGAGCAGATCCGGAATACCTGCCTATTATTGCTTTCGGCGGCGCTTGGTATGAATACGACCGCAGCAACATTTCCACCGAAAACAGTGCCCGGCGGGGAATAGTATTCGATACCGCTTCTAATGATATTTTCTGGGATGATCTTCCGGGAACAGAGGCAGAGGTACGAATGCTGCAGCAGCTTGTTTCGTCAGCAGATAAGATCGCGGTGGTTTTGGGCTCTTATGTAAGCGAGGAACATATTAAAGCTCTTTCTGCCAGTGGAAAACTTGCAGAGTATCCCATACTCCACATTGCTGCACACGGCTATTTTAGCGAAGATGATCCGGAACGCGCCGGTATAGTGCTATCGGAAGTATCCGGCCATTTGGATAATGACGAGGACGGTTACTTAACCATACCGGAAATTGCCCTATTTGATTTAAATGCGAGGATGATTTTATTATCCGCCTGCGAGACAGGTCTTGGGATCTTACGGCGTGGAGACGGCATGGTGGGAATGGCAAGGGCTTTTATGATAGCAGGAGCAGAGAATGTTGGAGTAAGCCTATGGATAATAGATGATGAAGTAACAGTTGAGTTTATGACCCGCTTATACACAAAAGTATTACATGAAGGGAAAAGTTTTAGGGAAGCATATTATCTGGTAAAAAACGAATTTCGGCATGATGAGGTCTTGGACCATCCGTTTTATTGGGCAGCATTTACCATGTATGAATGAAGCTGTATACTATGCATTACACCGGAGGCAATATGAAAAAAACCTTGCTTTTTATGTTAATTCTCTTCATAAGTACAGCTTTGCTGGACAGTTCAATGCTTTGGGCACAGCAAAAGCATGCTCTGGTTATAGGGAACAGCAATTATAGGGGTATCAGCACACTAAGAAACCCGGCAAACGATGCCAGAGACATGAGGGATGCCTTGCGCAGCCTTGGTTTTTCTGTAGATATGCTGCTGAACGCTACTTCCGAACAAATGGAAAGCGCTGTTGTAAATCTTGGCCGCAGGCTCAGCGCTTCTTCCGATTCTTACGGCTTCTTTTTTTATGCCGGTCACGGGGTACAGTCCGGCGGGGAAAATTTTCTTATTCCGGTAAACGCCGATACCATAGTAAACGACCTAACATTGCGACATCGTTCGCTTTCATTGCAGTTTGTATTGGATACCTTAAGTGATGCAGGAAATGAATTAAATATAGTTGTACTAGACTCTTGCCGTGACAATCCTTTTGGCTGGAACCGCAGCGGGGCTAGGGGCCTTACCGTAGTAAGCCGTGCGCCGCCGGGCAGTATAGTATTTTATGCCACTTCCGGCGGTGCGACTGCAGCCGACGGAACAGGACGAAACGGATTATTTACCGGTCAGCTTTTGGAACATTTAAGAACTCCCGGCCTTTCGATTAACGATACATTTCAACGTACCGGCGCTGCTGTCAGGCGTGTAAGTGACGGCAGACAGATACCCGCAGTATATGATCAATTTTTTGGCACAGCATACCTTGGCTCGCAGCCTTCTCCTGCACCAGCTTCCGCTTCCACCCAGGTTACGGCAGGCTTTGTGCGTATTAATGGCGGCACCTTTACCATGGGCAGTCCTGCCAACGAACCGGAGCGTGACAGAAATGAAGATCCGCAGCGCCTAGTGACGGTTAGCAGTTTTTACATGGCCAGGAATACTGTAACCGTTGGAGAGTTCCGGCGTTTTGTGGATGCGACTCGTTATAGAACAGATGCAGAAACCAGAGGAGGTGGATTTATTTGGGTAGACTCTGGATGGGTACAAAGAGCAGATGCAAATTGGAGGAATCCCCAAGCTTTTGTTCAAGATGAAAATCATCCGGTAGTACAAATTAGCTGGTTTGATGCAGTACGCTATTGCAATTGGTTAAGCGAGCAGGAAGGTCTAAGTCCTGCGTATAGGATAAGAGGTTCGGGAAACAACCGGACAGTGACATGGAACAGGAATGCAAATGGATATCGTCTGCCTACAGAAGCAGAATGGGAATATGCCGCTCGTGCAGGGACTTCCACTGCTTACAATACCGGAAGTACTATAACAAGCAGTCAGGCAAATATTAATAATACACTTGGCAGGACAACACAGGTAGGCAGCTATAGTCCTAATGCCTGGGGGTTAAACGACATGCATGGCAATGTATGGGAATTGTGCTGGGACTGGTATGGTAATTATCTAAGCGGAGCACAGTCCGATCCTACAGGCCCATCATCGGGGACTGGTCGTGTGGGACGTGGTGGTTGCTGGAACAACGGGCTGAACGTTCGTTCCGCATTGCGGATCCACATCACACCTGATTGGCGAAATGGTCACGTTGGTTTCCGCGTCGTTCGTAATGTGAATTAATCAGTCCTAACTATATACTATTGTTACACCGGAGGTAGTATGAAAAAAATCCTTCTCTTTTTGTTAATTCTTTTCACAGGTACGGTACTCTTTGCCCAGCAAAAATATGCCCTGGTTATAGGCAACAGCAACTATACAGGCATAGGATCTTTACGAAATCCGGTAAACGATGCAAGGGATATGAGGGATGCTTTGCAATCTCTTGGCTTTACTGTTAATTTGGTGCTTAACGGAAACCTTGACCAAATGGAAACGGCAATACAAAACTTTATACGGCGGCTAAGTGCATCCCCCAATTCCTACGGCTTTTTCTTTTTTGCCGGACATGGAGTAGAATCGGGCGGGGAAAATTATTTAATACCGGTAGACGCTGCAAACATTCGCAGCGAAACCCATTTACGGCAGCGGGCAGTTTCTGTTCAGACCTTACTGGACAGCTTAAACGAAGCAGAAAACGAATTAAATATGATAGTACTGGATGCCTGCCGGGATAATCCTTTTGGCTGGAGCCGGAGCGGAGGTAGAGGCCTTGCAGTGGTAAGCCGCGTACCGACAGGAAGTATAGTGATGTTTGCTGCTGCCAGCGGAAATGTGGCAGATGACGGAACCGGACGTAACGGACTTTTTACCGGACAGCTTTTAAACAGCTTACGAATGCCCGGACAAAGCGTGTTTCATGTATTTGACACAACCATGGGTGATGTGATTCGGGTAAGCGGCGGCAGACAGCATCCCGAACTTAGAATAATGTTTCCTGGTGCATCTTCCATATACCTTGGCTCGCAGCCTGCTTCTGCACCAGCTTCAACACCAAATCCCGCATCTATACCGATTCCGGCTGACTTTGTGCATATTAACGGCGGGACTTTTCAGATGGGCAGTCCTGCCGGCGAGCCGGGTCGTATTAACGAGGAGACTCAGCGGCGGATAACGCTAAGCGGTTTTTATATGGCAAAGAACCTTGTAACCCAGGCGGAATATGAAGCAATAATGGGTACAAATCCCAGCCATTTTAAGGGTGAGAATTTACCGGTAGAAAATATTAGCTGGTTTGACGCAATAGAATACTGTAACAGGCGAAGCCAGCAGGAAGGCCTGACTCCTGCATATACAATAAGCGGTTCGGGAACCAACCGGACGGTAACATGGGATAGGAATGCCAATGGTTATCGTTTGCCCACCGAAGCTGAATGGGAATATGCCTGCCGTGCAGGAACGACTACTGCTTACAATACAGGGAGCACTATAACAAGCAATCAGGCAAATATTAATAATACACTTGGCAGGACAACACAGGTAGGCAGTTATAGTCCTAATGCTTGGGGATTAAACGACATGCATGGCAATGTATGGGAATGGTGCTGGGACTGGTATGGAATTTATCCAAGCGGAGCACAGACCGATCCTGTGGGTGCGCCCTCGGGGTCTTTCCGCACTCTGCGCGGCGGCAGCTGGAACATCGATGGGCGGAGCCTTCGCTCTGCGTACCGGAACATTAACTCGCCGTCTTACCGAAACAATAACATCGGCTTTCGTGTTGTCCGTTCTCTATAGCAGGGGACAACGCAATCCAGCTATGCTGGATTGCTAGGTACCCGTTTTAAAAAATTCTGTTATTTCTGCATTTGTAAGAACAGAATTGTTTATCATATTGCCGTTAATGTCCTTAAAATCCAATACCAGATTTCCTCTTGACATTGAGAGTATGCGCTTTATTTCATCGGGGATATCTTTATTTGATATTCCAAGTTCTGCTAAAATCTCCGCATTGGTTTTTCCCTGAAAAGCCTCAATGTCTATACCAGCCAGATCATTGCTATTAACAACAAATGTTGCCTGAAGACCGCCTCCTTGAATTGATTTTATCGATTCAATTTGTATGGAATTATCCGGAATTGACAAGGAAAGATGGGTAGAAATTATTTCTGTCAATTGAGTATTATAATTATCAACAAAATAATTTATAAAAAATGATGTAATTTTGCCGATGTTTATGCAAATAATTATACCGGTAATTAACAGTATAGTTACAACAGCCATGCAAAATATCGAATATACTTTAAGAAAAATTTTTAGAGCTTTTTTCATTTTTCCTTCCTTCCTTCCTTGTCATGAACATATAACATATTTATTTTAATGTCAATACAAAGGGTTCCAAAAGTCTTTTGCTTATTGTATAATATAATAAATGGCTTTATCAAAAGAGTTCACTGTCCTTGATTTAATTGACATTGACCTAAAAGAACATAATTCCCTGAATCTTCGTTGTATTGGAGGAAGGAAGGGACTGGGGAAGGCCATTACAGGGCCAAACCTGAACCGGCCGGGACTGGCAATTATGGGCTTTTATGACTCCTTTGCTCACGAACGGATACAGGTTTTTGGAAGGGGAGAGACAGCTGCTGTTAAAAGACTTGTAAACGAGCAAAATATTGATCCACTAGTTCAGTTTTTTACCTACGATATTCCTTGCTGTATTTTTACCCATAGTCTTAGCCCGGAAGATGTGTTCTTTGAAAAAGCAGAAAATGCCAGGTGTCCGGTGCTTCAGACAGACCTTGATACATCGGAATTTGTTATCCGTTTTACCCGTATTCTTTCAAATATCTTTGCGCCCAAAAAAAGCATTCATGCTGTGTTGGTGGAGGTCCATGGTTTGGGAGTGCTGATTCTTGGAAGTTCGGGGGTTGGTAAAAGCGAAACCGCCCTGGAACTAATTGAACGGGGACACCGGCTAATTGCCGACGATGCGGTTGAAATGCGCTGCATTAACGGTAATATTCTTATGGGGGAAGGGGTTAATAAAATAATCGGCCATCACATGGAAATCCGCGGGCTGGGAATTATCAACATTACACACTTGTACGGTGCCAGGGCCATTCGTGACCGAAAGCAGATACAGCTGGTTGTGGAACTGGAAGAATGGGACGCTGCCAAAAATTATGACCGGCTGGGATATGACGAAAAATATATGGAATTTCTGGGAGTAAATATTCCCAAACTGGAAATACCGGTAAAACCAGGGCGTAATATTCCTATCATTATAGAAGTAGCGGCTAAGAACGAGCGCTTAAAGAAAATGGGGTATAACTCATCCAAGGAATTCAACCAGAATGTCCTTAAATGGATTGAAAGCAATCAGGTTAGATCGGTGTATTACGGCACCGAGGATGTGATTTAAAAATGTACGAAAAAACCGTAAAGGTAATAAACCGGGCAGGGGTTCATGCCCGGCCGGCTGCTTTGCTGGTTCAGGTTGCCAAGGACTTTTCCTGCGAGATCATCTTTGAGCAGGGTGACTACCGGGTAAATGGAAAATCCATTATGGGTATTATTACATTGGGAGCGCTGTATAATACCGAAATCAATATTATTGCTAACGGTAAGGATGAACAAGAGGCTGTCGATGCTTTGGTACGGCTTTTTGAAACCAAATTCGAAGAAGAGTGATCTGATATTGCCGCTATTTATGCGGATTATTGTGTATATCAGACTCAGCGGATTTTTTTCGGGCTGCTTTCTTTTTCTTGGCTGACTTTCGTGATCCTATCAGAATTGAAACCGGCTCCATTATGGGTATATTTTCGCATACAATTTTTACTATTACTGTCATAGGGACAGCCAGAACCATCCCGGCAAATCCCCATAAATATCCCCAAATACCCAATGAAATTAGAACCATTATTGAAGAAATCCCTACATGGTCGCCTATTATTTTGGGATCCACAACATTTCCTATAATCATATTTGTACATAGCATAATGGCAATCACTGCAATTACCGGAACCGGTTCCGGCCAGAACTGTATTAATGAAAAAAGAGATACCCCGACTCCCGCTGCAATGCTGCCCAGATTTGGTATAAAATTTAGTATAAATTGTATAACTCCCCAAAGAATGGGAAATTCTACTCCTACCCACGATAAGCCTATTGCTACCAGAACCCCGGTAGCTAGTGAAAGAAAAAATTTTGCGGTTAAATACCGGGTTACCTGTATCATCAAATCATGGGCAATTTGGTTAATTTGCCCTGAACGCCTGTGGAAGGCTGCTTCCAGCTTTTCCTTAATAAAACTTGCTTCCATCAGGATAAATATAACAAATAGAATAACCAAAACAGCGTTTGAAACAAAATCAAAGAAAGTGTTTAAAAAAGAAAAGGCAAAGGTTTGAACCCAGGTACGTATTCCCAGCTGCCCCCAGATATTCTCCCATATACTTAAGGATTCGTCGAAAGAAAGTTCAAAAAACTGGGCTATCCATAGATATATTTGCGTTACCCGGTCTTCATACTTGGGAAATACTGCCATAATATTGCTTCCGGAAGTATAAAGGACAATTCCAAAGGTAAATAATCCAGTGGTTAGGATAATAACCACCAGTAAAATGGTTAAAAAAAGCGGAATTCGGCGTTTATTCATCCATTTTACCATGGGATACATAACACAGGACAACAATATTGCAATGGTAAAGGGTAAAATTACCGTGGATGCTATTTTTAATACTGCTCCTATTAAAATAACGCAAATAAATGCACCCAGGGAAATAATGGCACGGTTCGAAAATACACTTTTAAGTCTCTTTTCCATGGTATTATTATGCAATAAATCGGTATTAACAGCAATCAATAAAAGCCTATTTAGAAACTAACAGAGTTTTGAAAAAAGCCGACTTGTATAAACATTAGTTATGTAGTACAGTAGTCCGGAAGGAAGCATATTAGATGAAAGAACCCACCCAACGGCAAAGGGAAGTGTTAACTTTTATCATGGATTTTATACATTCCCGCTCTTATCCCCCGACAATACGGGAAAT
>Ga0099364_10006333_pt1 | contig 17262 bp, 15 predicted proteins | sample TergutTh196P3_FD_73070 | JGI IMG/M metagenome (GOLD analysis project Ga0099364, IMG submission 73070) | Microcerotermes parvus P3 segment gut microbial communities from Pointe-Noire, Republic of the Congo - Th196 P3 | ecosystem: Host-associated > Arthropoda: Insects > Digestive system > Gut ... | reverse complement strand
ACCGAGCCACCCAGGCCACCGCCTGACCAGACCCCACCCAGACAGGACCAGCACCACCGAACCGACCGCCCAGACCCCAGACCCGAACACCGCTCACACCCCCCAGACGATCCCGCAACAGGCTCTCGAAACGGTGGAACGGCGTGAAAACCACGAACCGAGTCATACTTATCGGCTGTTGCCGGAGGTGGTGGTATGTCTCGGGGTCCTGGGTCGCCCCCGCCGTCTTCCGTCCCATCCGGGGTGTGCGGAACATAACCAGCCCGGATGGACTCTGGCCTGGCGTCGACCGGTAAGTAGTCTTCACCGCCGCTGGTGAGTCGTGGTCAGCTACCGATGGCCTCGAGGAACATCGCGCTGTACCGGGCGTCCTCCTCGGGGGTGAGGGGACGGAAGACGACGGTATTTGTCATGGTCTCCTCGCTGGGGAAGATCAGCTCGTTGTCGACGAGCGTCGGGTCGATCTTCGCGATCTCTTCCCTGACTCCGTCGACGGGGGTGACGTACTGGACGTACGCGGCGACAGCCGCCGCGACGACCGGGTCGTAGTAGTAGTCGACGAGCTTCTGCGCCTCTTCCAGCCGGTCGGACGTCGTGGGTACCACCAGGCTGTCGATCCAGATGGTGCTGCCGTCCTCGGGGAAGGCCCAGTCGAAACGGTCCTCCGCGACGTTGAGCTGGGGGATGTCGCCGCCGTAGCCGATGACCACCGCGGCGTCGCCGCTGGCCAGGTCCTCGGTGTAGGAGCTGCCCCGGACGTCCCGGATCTGGCCGTCGGAGACGTGCTTGGCCAGCAGGTCGACCGCGTTGCCGAACTCGTCGTCGCCCCAGTCGCCCGCGGGGTTCGTCCCCAGCGACCACAGGATCGGGCCCATCGTCTCGCGCAGCTCGGCCAGGACCTCGACCTTGCCCTTGAACTCAGGCCGCCACAGGTCGCTCACGCTGCGGATCCCGTCGGGCACCTGCTCCTTGCTCCAGGCCAGGACGGGCATACCGCTCTGCCACGGCATCGAGTAGCGGTACCCGGGGTCGTAGGCCTCGAACGCTTCGGTGAAGTACACCGGCAGCAGGTTCTCGGTGTTCGGCATCGCCGCGTGGTCCAGCGGCTGCAGGTACTCCAGCTGGATGCACCGGGTGATCATCCAGTTGCTGAAGGTCACGATGTCGTAGCCGATGTCCTGGCCCTGGGCCCAGCGTCCCCTGACCTTGCCGTAGAAGGAGTTGTTGTCCTCCATGTCCTCGAAGTTCTCGGCCGCGATACCGGTCTCCGCGGTGAACTCCTTGAGGGTCGGGAAGGACTGCCCGTCCTCCGACAGGTCCAGGTAGTAAGGATAGTTGGCCCAGCGCAGGACGTCGTCGGAGCGGGCGCACCCGCCGAGGGCAGCGGCGCCTCCCGCCGCACCGAGCAGGCCGAGGAAGGCGCGACGAGACAGGCCGTAGTCGGAGGCACGTTCGGCCAGGGTGCGCAGCACAGGCGCCGGGACAGGTCGGTTTCGCGGGTTCACGGGATCCTCCGCTTCGTCGGTCGTGGGTCGGCCTCGGGGACGGCCACACCTGGCCGGAACGTTACCTGTACTACCCGTTTTGTCGGCCCCCTCGCCGCTGCCGCTGCCGCTGTTATTGGAGCGGAAGGCTGCCGAGCAGCCCGACGCGGGGGCGCGGCTGGGCCTAACGTCCTGACCTCTCGTCATGCCTGCTGCCAGATCTGGGCTGGGCCATCGTCGGATCGGGTGCGCTGGCGCTTACCTCGTCCGTCCAGCGGGCCGAGCGGGGTCGTGACCGCTGGACGGACGAAGACGTCAGAGGTTCTTGGTCACGTCCCTGAACCGCGTGTCGTACTGGGCAGCCTCCTCCACGCTGAGCTCGCGGAAGAGCGACAGCCGCGCGAGCATCTCGTCGGTGAGGAAGATCATGTCGTCGTCGACCAGATCAGGGTCGACGTCCTTCATCGCTTCCCGCGCTCCTGCGACGGGTGTCGCATAGTACGTGTAGGCGGAGACGGCTGCGGCCACCTCCGGGTCGTAGTAGAAGTCGATGAGCTGCTGGACGGAGTCCACCTGGTTCGTCGTCACGGGTGCGACAAGGTTGTCGACCCAGAACGTCGCGCCCTCCTCCGGGACCGCCCACCCGCAGGTGTCCGAGTAGAAGGCGACGTCTCCGCCGTAGCCGATGCCCACCGCGGCCCGCCCCTCGTGCAGGAGGTCGACCATGTCGCCACCCTTGATGCTCATGATCTGCCCGTCGGTGATCTGCTGGTCGAGCAGCTCCAGCGCGGCGTCGAACTCAGCGTCGCCCCAGTCTTCACCAGGATCGGTCCCGAGTGACCTCATGATCGGTCCGAGCGTCTCACGCAGCTCGGCGACGACCGCGACCTTGCCCTTGAACTCGGGTCGCCACAGGTCGTTCACACTGCGGATCCCGTCGGGAACGGCCTCCTTGTTCCAGGCGACGACCGTGATGCCCTGCTGCCACGGGACCGAACAGCGGTGGTCGGGATCGTAGTAGAGGTTGTCGAGGTCGGGCCTCAGGTTCTGGGTGTTGGGCATGGCTGCCAGGTCGAGCGGGGCGACATGGGCCCGGTCAGACCACCGCTTCACCAGCCAGTCCGAGAGGGTGACCAGGTCGTACCCGATGTCCTGGTAGCTGGCCAGCCGCCCGCTGACCTTGTTGTCGAACTTGGCGAGGTTGTCGATGGTCTCGTGGTACAGCACGTGGATGCCGGTCTTCGCCTCGAACTCCGTCAAGGTCGGGGACTCGACGTCGTCGTCATCCTTGTCGATGTACAGCGGGTAGCTGGCCCAGCGAAGGTAACCGGGCCTGCCGCCCTGCCCGCGGTACGAGACGGGCTCCTCGGCAATACCGCACCCAGCCAGGACCGACGCCCCTCCTGCTGCCCCGAGCAGGCCGAGGAAGGCCCGTCTGGACAAGCCGTAGTCGGTGGCCCGGTCGGCGAGACGACGCAGGACAGGCTCTGGGAGGGGTCGTCGGTGTCTCATCATGCCTCTGGGTGAGTCGTGGTCATCTGCCGGTGGCCTCGAGGAACATCGCGCTGTACTTCTCGTCCTCGTCAGGGGTGAGGGGACGGAAGACGACGGTCTTCGCCATGGTCTCCTCACTGGGGAAGATCAGCTGGTTGTCGACGAGCGTCGGGTCGATCTTCGCGATCTCTTCCCTGACTCCGTCGACGGGGCTGACGTACTGGACGTAGGCGGCGACGGCCGCCGCGACGACCGGGTCATAGTAGTAGTCAGTGAGCTTCTGCGCCTCCTCCAGCCGGTCGGACGTCGTGGGCACCACCAGGTTGTCGACCCAGATCGTCCCGCCGTCCTCGGGGAAGGCCCAGTCGAAACGGTCCTCCGCGACGTTGAGCTGGGGGATGTCGCCGCTGTAGCCGATGACGGCTATGGCGTCGCCGTTGGCCAGGTCCTCGGTGTAGGAGCTGCCCCGGACGTCCCGGATCTGACCGTCGGAGACCTGCTTGGCCAGCAGGTCGACCGCGTTGCCGAACTCGTCGTCGCCCCAGCTGCCGGAAGGGTCGGTCCCCAGCGACCACATGAGCGGGCCGAGCGTCTCGCGCAGCTCAGCGACGACCTCGACCTTGCCCTTGAGCTCGGGCGCCCACAGGTCGCTCACGCTGCGCAGCCCCTGCGGCAGCTCCTTCCTGTTCCAGGCCAGGACGGGCATACCGCCCTGCCACGGCATCGAGTAGCGGTGCCCGGGGTCGAACGCCTGGAACGCATCGGTGCTGAACTGCGGCAGCAGGTTCTCGGTGTTCGGCATCGCCGCGTGGTCCAGCGGCTGCAGGTACTCCAGCCGGACGCACCGGGCGACGAGCCAGTCGCTGAAGACCACCATGTCGTAGCCGATGTCCTGGTTCTGGGCCCAGCGGCCCTTGACCTTGCCGTAGAAAGAGTTGAGGTCTTCGATATCTTCCAGGAGATCGGCCGCGATGCCGGTCTCCGCGGTGAACTCCTTGAGGGTCGGGTACGAGCGCCCGTCGTCCGACTGGTCGAGGTAGTACGGGTAGGTGCCCCAGCGCAGGGCTTCAGAGGTGGCACCGCACCCGCCGAGGGCCGCGGCACCTCCCGCGGCGCCGAGCAGGCCGAGGAAGGTGCGACGGGACAGGCCGTAGTCGGAGGCGCGGTCGGCCAGGGTGCGCAGCACGGGCGTAGGGACAGATGGGTGACGCGGGTTCACGGGATCCTCACTTCGTCAGTCGTGGGTCGGCCCCGGGGACGGGCAAACCCGGTGGGAACGCTACCGGTGCTGTCCGATTTGTCTCGGTCTCGCTCCCGTCGCAGCGGCTGTTGTTGGGGGGGAAGGCGTCGGCCACCACGATAAAAGGGGCGCATCTGGGCCTAACGTCCTGACTTTCGTCATGGGTATGCTGCCAAGTCCGGGCTGGACTGTCGTCGGATCGGGTGAGCTGGTCGCTCTGACGAGCGTCGGTCAGGGACGGGCGACGGGGGGGTCGGACCGGTCGACGTCAGCAGGTGAGCAGGACCTTGCCGAAGACCTCGCCGGAGGCCAGCAGCCGGTGCGCGGCGGCCGCTTCGGTCAGCGGCAGACGGGCGTGCACGACGGGTCGCACCCGGCCCGCGGCGACCAGCGGCCAGACCCGCTGCCGCACGGCGGCCACGATCGCCGTCCGTTCGGCCAGCGGCCGGGACCGCAGCGTCGTGCCCATGACGCTCGCCCGGCGTTCGAGCAGCCGCCCGAGGTCGAGCGTGCCCCGGCGGCCCTTCTGCAGCCCGATGACGACGAGACGCCCCCCGACGGCGAGCATCGCGAGGTTGTCGGCCAGGCCCGCGGCACCGAGCACGTCGAGCACGATATCGACGCCGCGACCGTCCGTGGCCGACAGGACCGCATCCACGAGACGGTCGTCGGTGTGGTCGAAAACACTATCGGCGCCAAATTCACCCACCCTTCTCACGCGCTCCGGTCCACCGGCAGTGGCGAGCACCTTCAGGCCCAGCCCGGCGGCGATCTGGACCGCTGCCGACCCGACACCACCGGATCCGCCGCGGACCAGCACCGTATGGCCAGGCTGGGCGTGCGCGGCGTCGAGGTTGCTGATCACCGTGGCGGCGGCCTCGGGCAGCGCCGCCGCGTCGACCAGGTCGATCCCGTCGGGCACCGGCAGCAGCAGACCGGTGTCCACGACGGCGCGCCGGGCGTACCCACCCCCTGTTAGCAGGGCACAGACCCGGTCTCCGACCTGCCACGACACCGTAGAACCGGGGTGCGGCGGCCCGATCTCGACGACCGTCCCGGACACCTCCAGCCCGGGCCACGGCGGCGCGTCGGGGGGCGGCGGGTAGTGACCGGCCCGCTGCAGGAGGTCGGCGCGGTTGACTCCAGCGGCGGCGACCTGCACGATCACAGTGCCGCAGGTGACGACCGGCTCCGCCACCTCGGTGGGCTGGAGCACGTCGGGTTCGCCCGGGGCTTCGTTCAGGATCGCAAGCATGCATCCGACTGTACGAGGGTACGAGGCGCGCGGCAGTCTCGTGTCGCGAGGAGGTCGAAGCCACCGGCCTGTTCGCGGCACAATAGGGCGATGCCTAATGCCGGTGCGGGCCTCGGCCGATGAGGACCGCACGGAAGTAGGACAGGGAGCCTGCACCGGGCCGGGTGCAGGTTCGTGACCGAAACCGGGCGGACGAGAGGAACGACATGCTGCGACGGTTCAACGTCAGCGCGAGGGTGAGGATGGTCCTCATCATCCCGATGGTCGTGCTGGTCGCCGCCGGTGTCTACATCGGGTACAGCGCCTTCCAGCAGCTGATGGTGGCCAGGGCCAACGCATCCGTGGTCGAGGCTCTCGCCGCGTACCAGCGCCTCGGGGTCGCGGTCCAGGAAGAGCAGGACGCTCCCGAGGGGGAGGCCCGCCGAGAGGCCCGCAAGAAGGCTGACGCCAGTCTGGCCGACTTCGGCCGCAAGGCCGACGCTGTCACGGACTCCTGGCTCCCGTCCCAGGCTGCCACCCAGTTCGACATGATGCGTACCGAAGCCGAGGCGGGGCTGGCCACGGCGCGCGAGTTCGTGGACGAGGGCGCGCGCGACAGCGTCCAGGCGCCGAGGGAGTACCAGAAGCTGTTGGCCAGCAACCAGAGCTTCGTGCGGGTCTGGGCCGACCTCCTGGAGGACCGGTCGTTGGCCCAGTGGGCCTATGCCCACGACGACGTGCTCACCTTGAGCATCGCGATCGGCGTCGAGATCCAGGCCGGCGAGGCCGTCCTGGGTTCCGTGAGCGCCGCAGACCCCGAGAGCACCAACTATGTCGCGGGCACCAACATCGAGGGGTTCACCCAGAACGCCCAGGCCACCGACACCGCCAAGGAGACAGCCGACATGTCGGTCGGCTACCTGGGCAAGTCGGACCTTGGCATGTCGGCCATCCCGTCCGACGTCCTGGCCCTGCGCTCCGACCTTCAGGGCGTGAACACTGCCGCGAGCGTGGACGCGGAAGCCTGGAAGACCCAGACCAGTGCCTGGCAGGCTGACGTCGCGGAGGTCGACGGGGTGCTCCTCAGCGGTGCGCAGGCCGCCGCCGACCAGCGTCAGCAGGCCGCCCTGCTCCAGCTGGGCATCACCGGGGCGGCGCTGCTCCTCGGGCTGCTCGTCGCGTGGATCGTCGCCCGTCAGGTCTCCCGGTCGATCACGACCCCGCTGAGCCACCTCACCGAGGCCACCGGTGCCGTGCGCGACCAGCTGCCGAAGATCGTCGAGCAGGTCTCCGTGCCTGGTGAGGGCCCGGACACCGAGCTGCCCCGGGTGCCGGTGGAGTCCGACGACGAGATCGGCCGCCTGGCGACCGCCTTCAACGACGTCAACGCCACGACGATCCAGGTCGCCCAGGAGCAGGCCGCGCTGCGCGGGTCCATCGCCGAGATGTTCGTCAACGTCGCCCGGCGCGACCAGGTGCTGCTGAACCGCCAGCTGGCGTTCGTGGACTCCCTGGAACGCTCCGAGGAGGACCCGACCGTCCTGGCCAACCTGTTCCACCTGGACCACCTGGCCACCCGGATGCGGCGCAACGCCGAGTCCCTGCTGGTGCTCGCCGGGATCGACTCGGGCCGCCGTCTGCGCGAGTCCATGCCGCTGTCCGACGTGATCCGGACCGCGTCCAGCGAGATCGAGCAGTACGACCGCGTCGAGCTCGACCTCAACGTCGACCCGCTGATGCTGGGCTTCAACGCCCTGCCGGCCGCGCACATGCTGGCCGAGCTGCTGGAGAACGCCTCGGTGTTCTCCGAGCCCGACACCCCGGTCGAGGTCTCGACCGGTATGGACGGCCAGTTCGTCACCGTCACCGTGCTCGACCACGGCATCGGGATGACCGATTCCGAGCTGGCCTCGGTCAACGAGAAGCTGCGCTCCACCTCGCCGACCGACGCGCTCGGCGCCCAGCGTCTGGGCCTGTTCGTCGTCTCCCGCCTGGCGCGGCGCCTCGGCGCGGACGTCCAGGTCCAGCGTTCGTCCCAGGGCTCGGGCACCGAGACGGTCGTCCGCTTCCCGGTCGCGCTGTTCGCCGGTCTGGAGACGTCGCAGGCCCCCGCCGGGGTCGAGTCCTTCGCCGACTTCGAGGCGCCAGCCTCGCCCGCCTACCAGGACTTCGCGCCCGAACCGCTGCCGGCCGCGGCCTACGCCTCGGAAGGGTTCTCCGCCTCGGTCCAGGACGCCTACGCCGAGCAGGAGGCTCCCCTGGCCCGCGAGGTCGACCTGGCCGCCCTCACCGACGGCCAGACCGATCACGGCCTGCCCCGGCGACGGTCGGTCGACGACGAGGCGTTCGTGCTGCCCCCGGCGGTCCAGGCCCACGACCTGCCGACGGATATCGCACCGGCGGTCACCGGGTTCACGCCGACCATGGCCTCGGGGACCGGCCTGCCCAGCCGTCGTCAGGCCGCCGAGCCGGTGCCGGTGGTCGAGCCGATGGACTTCAGCTCGCCCGCACCGGTCGACCCGGAGGCCCGGCAGAGCCTGTTCTCCGGCTTCCGCGGCTGGTCGCGGACCCAGAACGCGGTCCAGGAAGAACCGGAGCCGTCGTTCGCCGAGCCGCGTCCCTGGGAGGTCCCGGCCGAGGAGCCGGTCACCGTCTCCGCGACCGGTGGCTACGCCCAGTCGTTCGACGAGACCGTCGGGCAGACCCGTCGTGGTCGGCACAGCCACGACGGCGTGGACGCGCCCACCGAGGTGCCGTACGGGCATACCCAGAGCGAGGTCGCCGCCTGGCACACCGGGCCGATCCCGTCGGCCGAGCCTGCCGACGACTCCGACTGGCCGTCCGCGACGTGGGACACCGCGCCCTGGCAGACCGGTCTGTTCGCCGACAACCGGTCCGACGACGGTTCGATGGTCCCGACGTTCGACCCGCAGGCCCTGGAGGGTGAGCCCTACTACCCGACGTTCGACGCCGACCAGGCCCCCGCGGCCTTCGGCCAGCCCCCGGTACAGCCCGCGTTCGAGACCGCCGCCCCGGCCTGGGCGACGTCGGCCGACGAACCGGCCTGGCAGCCGGTGATGGACCTGTCGTCCGAACCGCTGGCCCCGGCCGACGCCGGGCAGGCCCCGCCGGAGCAGGGTCCGTGGTCGTGGCCCGCCGCCGTGGAACCGGACCCGTCCGGGCAGCCCGCCCAGTGGCCCGCCGAGCCGGCAGGCCAGTGGCCGCAGCCCGAACCTGCGGCCGACTGGTCCCAGCCCAGGTCCGCGGCCGAGTGGTCGCAGTGGTCGCCCGAACCGGCCCAGCCGCAGGCCGAGCCCGCGTCGTGGCAGTCCGAACCGGCGCAGTGGCAGTCCGAGCCGGCGCAGTGGCAGCCAGCCGCGCCCGCGCAGGACGCAGACTGGGCGCAGCCGGGTATCGCCGAACCGCCCGCGTCCTGGGAGGCCGAGCCGGAAGGCAGCAAGCGCAAGCGCGGTCTGTGGGGTCGCAAGAAGTCCGACGACGCTCCCGACGCGGTCGGCGCGGACGCCGCCGCCCCGCAGTCGACCTGGCAGCCCGGTCCCGAGAGTGCCGCACCAGCCGCGACGGGCTGGGCGCCGGACGGGGCGACCCCCGTCTACGTCCCGACCGAGCCGGTGCCCGCCCAGGGCGGCGCGCCGTCGGAGGGCTCCCGGATGAACCTCGACGACGACGTGGCCGCCATGCTGGCGCTGCGCTCCGATATCGAGGAGCAGGCTCTTGCCGAGCTGTCCCAGTTGTCCGCCTACCGTCCGAGCATGGGCGGCAGCGGCGAACGGTTGACCCGACGCGTGCCCACGGCCGTCCCAGACGCCGTGCCAGGTGCCGGGGCTACCCCGATCCGGCGTGACGCCGACGAGCTGCGTTCGCGGCTCGCCAGCTTCCAGTCCGGAACCAGCAGAGGCCGCCGCGCCTCGGTCGACACCAAGGAGCGCGACGCATGAACCGTCACGTGGCCGCCTGCCACTCACCCGAGGAGGAAGTGTGAGTTCGCTCAGCACCGATGCAGCCAACTTCGGCTGGCTGCTGGACAACTTTGTCAGGACCGTCCCTGGCACCCGCCACACCCTGGTGGTCTCCGCCGACGGTCTGCTCATGGCGATGTCGGAGCACATGGACCGCACCAGCGGTGACCAGATGGCCGCCATCGTCTCGGGGATGTCGAGCCTCACCCGTGGTGCGGCCCGCCAGCTGAGCGCTGGGGAGGTGCGCCAGGCCATCGTCGAGATGGACCAGCTCTTCCTGTTCCTCATGAGCGTCTCGAACGGGTCCGTCCTCGCGGTGATCGCCGAGTCGTCCTGCGACGTCGGTCTCATCGGGTACGAGATGGCCATGCTGGTCTCCCGCACCGAGGCGACCCTGACGCCGCAGCTCATCGCCGAGATGCGCAACATGCTTCCCGTCGACGGCGCCACGCGCTCGCCGGTGGGCTGAGAGAGGTCATCGTGAGCGAAGAAGGTTACGAGGCCAGGTCGGTGCGGCCCTATGCCGTCACCGGTGGCCGCGTCCGGGCGCGCTCTGACCTGCCTCTCGAAGCACTGATCGAAGCGCAGCCCGCGGCCAGGCCCACCGGTGGCCTGCCGCCGGAGAAGCGGTCGATCCTGCAGTACGCGAGCGAGGACTTCATCTCCGTCGCGGAGCTGTCGGCCCTGCTCCACCTGCCGATCGGTGTGACTCGGATCATCGTGTCCGACCTCGCCGACGGTGACTACATCCGCATCGTCGGCAGTGCCGACAGCAGCGACTCGTCGAACGGCGACGCGTCGCCCGCCCTGTCCCTCAGCGTCCTGGAGAGTGTTCTCAATGGCATTTCCGCCCTCTGACGCGACGGTCGCGAGCTCGTCCGGGAAAGCGGCGAGCGTCGCTCCGACCGTCGTCAAGATCATCGTGGCCGGTGGCTTCGCCGTCGGCAAGACGACCTTCATCGGGTCCATCTCGGACATCGAGCCTCTGAACACCGAGGCCGCCATGACCGAGCACTCCGTCGGCGTCGACGACGCCGGTGGTGTCACCAACCTGAAGACCACCACCACCGTGGCGATGGACTTCGGCCGGATCGCCCTGCCGGGCCAGCTGTGGCTGTACCTGTTCGGCACCCCCGGCCAGGACCGGTTCCTGTTCATGTGGGACGACCTGGTGCGCGGCGCCATCGGCGCCGTCGTGCTGGTGGACACCGAACGGCTCGACCAGTGCTTCCCGGCGGTGGACTACTTCGAGTCGCGCGGTATCCCGTTCGTCGTCGGCGTGAACTGCTTCGACGGCGTGGCCCGCCACACCCTGGACGACGTGCGCGAAGCTCTCGCCATCAGCGCCGACGTGCCGATCCTCTACACCGACGCCCGGTCTCGCGCCGCTACCAAGCAGGCCCTGATCTCCCTGGTCAAGCTCGCGATGGAACGTCTGCGCGCCCGGTCCTGAGGCCACCGGGCCGTCGACCGTGCCTCCCTGCGGGTCGGACCGCAGGGGAGCCAGGTGCTACGGTTCCACCTGCCTGGAGGGCTGGCCGAGCGGTCGAAGGCAGCAGTCTTGAAAACTGCCGAGGCGGGCAACCGTCTCCGCGGGTTCGAATCCCGCGCCCTCCGCGAGGTCGCAAGATCTTCGTGCTCGCCGACGGCGAGCCTCGGTGCCCACACCATGCTCGACGGGGCGCCTGCCCCGCACCCCGCCGCTCGCCCCTGGACGCCCAGGTTCTTGCGGGTTGGGTTTGGGGGCGGACCGCACGACCGGTAGGCTAGGCACCCGTCTGGGAGACGTCGCATAGTGGCCTAGTGCGCGGCCCTGCTAAGGCCGTGAAGGGGGTAACTCCTTCCGTGGGTTCAAATCCCACCGTCTCCGCTCGCTCCCTGGGGCACCTGTGCTCGGCCCGGCCGAGCCGGGGGTCGCTCACCACACCGTGCGGGGCCCAGCCCCGCACCCGCACGGGGGCAAGCCCCCGTGACCCCCTTGGTGCTTGCCTTGGGTGCATCGTCTTGCCTTGAGTGTCGTCTTGCCTTGAGTACCGTCTTGCCTTGAGTGCAGAGTCCAGGTTGAAGGTGGGACGGCGGGGAGGACGGTGGGTTCCTACAGTCCTGCCCCGGTCGCGCAGCGACCAGGGGCGTGAGGACGTAGGAACCCCACCGTCCTTGGTGACCCAGGAGCCGTCCCCACCGTCCTTGGTGACCCGGTGGGGCCGGGCATCACTCGAAGGTGCGTCGTCGCAGTTCGGTCTTCAACGTCTCTGGGTCACGCTGGGCGTGGAGCACCGCGAGGATGTCAGTGCTCCGCCCGTCGGTGACCATGTACTTGAACGGCACCAGGACGGCCCGGCGGTAGTCGTCGTACAGCACGGCGTGCGCCAGCGGATGCTTCAGCCAGGTCGTCCAGCGCACCTGTGTGGACGCGGTGCTTCGGTGCCACCATCGGGGTCAGGACGTCATCGAGTCGAGGTGCGCATCGAACTCGTCGTCGGAGAGCCAGTTGGTCGGGTCGGGGTCGTTGCGGCGCGACTCGAGCAGGCTCCGCTGCTCGTCGGTCACGACGATGGCACCGATGCGCTTGGTCGCGGCGTACTCGATGAGCTCGTCGAACTCGCCAGCGTCGAGCGAGTCGATGCTTGCCAGCAGCGCAGGATTGACCATGTCTCAAAGATACCTGAGGCCCTCGACAGGGGTTCACGAACCTGTGCCGCACGCTCGCCTGGGTGCCTGGGTGCCTGGGTGCCTGGTTGGCGGTGCCCACCCTCCACCCAAGGCGAGCAGGTTTCGGAAGGCCCCCGGGACGGACCGAGTGGCTCCAGTCCAATTGTTGTAACAGCCCCGACCCAGCAGTCCCTTCCCGTCCGGTGCCCAGGTGCCGCCGGTCGTCGTTTCGGCCAGCGCAGCGACCGTCATGTCTGCGCCCGGCCTGTACCAGCCTGCTCAGCCTGCGGTCCGTCCGATGTTGCCGCACACTACGCCTTCGCCCGGTCTGGTGGGAGATGCCCCGGCGGGGCCTGTCACGGGTGGGGCGTCGCCAGGTTCGCACCGCTGGCGCTTGCCGGGCCAGACCAGTCCCACCAGTCGGACCTACTCTATTGTTACATTGGGCCGTCGGCCGCGTGGAGAATGGTCACACCATCTGTCGCCTGAAACGACAACCACCCAGGTCAGCGACGCGCGACTCTCGGCAGTGAAGCTTACTGCCCAGAGGAGGGGTAAGTTATCGGCGTCACACTATCAGGTGATACTGAAGATGGGGCAGCAAGACTCAGGACGAAGCCTCCGTTGCACTGCTAGCCTGCGGGTTGTGGCCATGCGCCGCACCATTCAGTTTCCACCACCACAAGGAGGCCCTCATGAAGAAGACGCTGACTAGCGGAATCGCCACAATAGGTGTGGTAATCGCGCTCGCTATTGGCGGGACGGCGGCCCATGCCGCCAATGTCAAGACTGAACTCGCTGTAAATTCAACCCAAGCACTTTCCTCTGTGACCAACCCGCCGTCACAGTCCCACTCCTGGGGAGGGTACAACGACAGTTACAGCAACCGGACCTGCGACAGCAGATGGGTCAAAGGAAGCACGAAGTGCCAGATAAAGTCACGAGGATACGTCTGGAAGGGCTCCAATGCCGGATGGGAGTACAAGTGATTTCCCGCAAGGCGTTTTCTAGTATCGTGAGATCGATCACGACGCCCTGAGGCGCCAGAGCCGGTCACGGGAAATCTGTGTCCGACGTGGCCGTGCTGACGAGAGCAACAGGTGACTGCGCAGATGGCGCAGCCTTGCAGCGGGAGCGGGAGAATGGGGTGGCTCCAAGGAGGCCACCTCATTCTCCCGCGGCATATTCTCCGTCCAGTATCATTTCAATACGGAGGGTACTCCGACATGCCGCGGGTACCACCACACCATTGCCTGATCTCCCTGAATACTTCTGGCGAGATCGGCAGAACATCGAGCAAGAGGAGCAGGCGCGATGAGGCTAGGCACATCCATTCTGTTTGGTGGCGTCTGCTTTTCGGTTCTCTTTCTGTCTAGCGGGTGCTCGGCAGATAACGAAAAGGCGGAAGGCGCAAGGTACGCCTCGAGCATGTCTGAACTAATTCGCATGGATCTGGACGATCCTAGTCTCTCGAAGGAGAACCGCGCAATTCTAGAAAGTGCGGCAGAGGCTGGTGCGATTTCTCTAAGTGTCTATGAAGACGCTGCTCAGATATATCAACAGTGCCTAGCGGACCTCGGAAATGATGTCGAGTGGAGAAAACTGCCGGACGGGACCTACCTCGCGGCTCCTCAGAATATCGATACTATGGACAAGTATGGTGACGACTCCTGGACTTGCGCACAAGACGGGTTCAGCACCATTGAATCGCTGTACAGCATCCAGCAGAACAACCCCAACCTCTACACGGACCAGTACGAAGCGATCTATTCTTGTCTAGGCGCCAAGGGAAAGCGCCCCGGTGGAGTGACGTTGGATGAGTTTCGATCAGAGTTGGACGCTGTCTACCTGGAAGATCAAGGGTCGACGTGGCTAGACCTGTCTGACCCTGAGATTGCGATTTGCCTGCAAGGGAATGGCTTTGGAATTGCGGTGGAGTTGTAGATGGCAGCGACGACAGTGTTGCCGGAGAATGAGCACGATGTTCCTGGGGTCGGTCGTCGGCCGCGCCGAGTTGTCCCTGGGATGATTCTTCTGGCTGCCGGAGCGGTCTGTGGTGGAATCCTCGTTGGAATTCTCTTTGTAACTCAGACCGCTCTGGCTGTTCCGGACGAGGAGCAGCAGGTGTCGGTGCTCCCGGCTTCTGTCCAGGCGTTCGACGGACGTACCAACGTTCCTGCGGAGTTCGTGATCGACGATCCGATGGCGCTGCACACCAGACGGAGCGGACTGGTTACCACCTCGACTCTTGTCCCAGGCGCCTTGATCGAGTCTGGGGCGGTGGTGATGACCGTCGACGACGACCCAGTCGTCGCGCTCGCGACGTCCCAGCCCTTGCACCGCGACCTGGCTGTGGGAGACAAGGGTCCAGATGTCACCGCTCTCCAGGAGTCACTCGTCGCTCTCGGCTACTTCAAGGGCCAGCCCAGCGGTGTGTTCGGAACCAGCACGAGCGATGCGGTACGCGCGATGAAGAGGCAGTTGGGGCTGCCGAACCCGCGGGACGGCGGGTTCCGTGTCGATTCTTACATCTGGCTACCCGCTGCGCCTTTCCGGGTGGCCACGCTTGAAGTTCACGTCGGCCAGACCGTGGAAGCCGGTTCTGCGTTGGCAACTCAGGGCGGTGTTCTGTCGCGGATCGCTCTCGATATCCCTGCTGACTACCCCGCGGAGGGCCACGAGCTGAACGTCGAGATCTTCGGGGTGGCAGTCCCCATCGACGGTCCTGGCGCGGTTACCGCGGTCGATTCGCTGGAGGCGGTCTCGTCAAGCCTGGACTTCCAGCGTGCGGCGAGCGTGCCCAACGGTCTGGATGGGAGCATTGCGGTCGTCCGGTACCAGCAGCCGATCGAAGCACTTCGAGTCCCGGTGGCGGCGTTGTACTCGGTCTCTGGCACTCGGGCGTGCCTCTCGGCTGACGGACAGGCCCGCCAGGTCGAGATCGTCTCCTCCTCGCTCAGCGGCACTCTGGTGTTCACGGACGGCTGGAACCCGAAAGAGGTAGACGTGGCGCGCGCTGTCCCAGGACGAGCATGCACGGCGGGCTAGACGGGTCGTCGGACGGTCCGGCGATCGTCGGGTCCGGGCTCGGGCACAGCTTTGGTCAGCAGTGGCTGTTCCGGAACCTGAGCTTCCGGCTCGTCGCCGGGGAGGCGGTCGCGGTCTGCGGCCCCTCCGGGTGCGGAAAGACCACGCTGCTGTCAATCCTGGCGCGCTGGTTGGCACCGAGCGAAGGAGAGCTGGCCCGGTACGGCGTCGCACGTGTCAGCTGGGTGTTCCAGAACCCGCACGGGGTTGCGCGACGGTCAGCCGTCGACCATGTGGTCTACCCGCTGCTCGCGAGGGGACTGTCCGTCGAAGAAGCAGAGCGCGGCGCGTCCGATCTGATGGAGCAGTTCTCGATCGGCAAGGTCGCCGACCACCCCTTCAGCGCCCTGTCCGGGGGTGAAGCCCAACGCCTGATGCTGGCCAGAGCGGTGGCAGCCAGCCCGGACGTGCTCCTGGTGGACGAACCCACAGCCCAGCTGGACCGGTCTTCGGCCCGTACGGTCAACCAGACGATGGGGAAGATCGCCGGTTCGGGAAGCATCGTCGTGGTCGCGACGCACGACCAGGACACCATGACGGCGTGCGACCGTATCATCGACCTCCAGGCGGAACGATGAGAGCGAGGGCAATCTTCCGCGAGTCCTGGCGAAACTTCGCGTCCGGTGCCAGCGGTTCGGTCGGCGTCGTCCTGGTGCTGTCGGTAGTCGGCGGAGTTCTCGGGTGCCTCGACGCCTCGGCAGTCGGGACCGCGCACCAGGAGGTGCAGCAGTACCTGAGCTCTGCGGCTGATACCAGAGTCGTTATCAGCACCGGCCGGGTCAGCCCGTCGGCTTGCGACTCCCTGTCGGCCCGCGCTGACACGACGGGGTCGGGGGCGCTGCGCGACAGCGGCTCGACCAGGCTGCCTGCCGCTCCAGGGCTGTCGATATCGACGTACGAGGTCAGTGCCGGGTTTGTCTCGCTGGTGCTCACCAAGGGCGACCAGACGGGTATGGTCATGTCCGCGGAGCTCGCTGGAAGGCTGGGGTACCAGACCGGCGACCTTGTCGAGACCAGCAGCGGGCCGGTGCGGCTCTCCGGGGTGTTCGACTGGCCCGACGATGGCCGGGACGCACGGTTGCACTACGCTCTGCTGGTCTCTTCGGAGTCCGTCCCTGCGTTCGACGAGTGCTGGGCAAGAATAGAACCAGGCCACGGCCAGGCCTACTACGACGAGCTGTTGTCGGCGACGCTGCTCGCCACGCTCGACGCCGGGAGCAACGTGCAGCTCGGGCAGGTGAACAACACGCACGGAAAGGACCTGTCTCCGTCGGCGCTCGTCAACGACCGTGTGACGAAGCTCGCCTGGTTGGCCGCCCTGCTCGGCGGAGCCTGCATAGGAGTCTTCGCGGTCTGGCAGCGGCGGCTCTCCTTGTCGAGCAACCTCCACGCTGGTGCCCGGCGCGCGGACCTGCTGGCCACCGTCCTCGTCGAGGACCTCTTCTGCGTGGTGTCGTCTGGTATGGTCGCCACCGGCTCCGCCGCGGCCGTCCTGGCCTTCTCACCGTTCGCCGACGAGCTGGCAGAGCTCCTAGTACGATCGGTGCTCGTCACCGGGTGGTGCCTCCTCGGGTTCGTCATCGGCTCCTTGGCCTATGCGGCGACAACTCGCGAGTCACAGCTCTTCAGGCTCTTCAAGTCCCGCTGATTCAACTTCCTTCTCTCGTGGTTGCCTTATCCTGCCCGCAGTTCCCTGACGCGCCGCCTGGCCAGGGCCGCAGCCATCGGCCCACGTTGAGGTTCTGGTGGGCTTCGCATGGCCAGAGGCGCACCGCACTGCCAGGTTCCTGCGCAGCGCCGGGTCCGTGCCGGAGCCACCTTCGTCGATGGCAAGCTCGTCGAACGAGACGACGACTCAGGAGGTGAGGCCCTGGCCGCATGAGACACGCCGATCCACAGGTCTTGACAATTCCTCGGCAACACGCAGACGATCCCCTCTGCCGTCTTGTGGCTGCAAGGGTTCGCGGGCCGGTACAAGGTTCGTGGCTCATCGCAATCCAGGGTGTAGCAGCGGTCGGAAACCTCCGGCTTCCAGCAGCGAGCGGGCGATGTAGTTGGTGAGGTTGCGGAAGCCGAGGGCGGTGCCTCGTA
>Ga0099364_10006332_pt1 | contig 17264 bp, 11 predicted proteins | sample TergutTh196P3_FD_73070 | JGI IMG/M metagenome (GOLD analysis project Ga0099364, IMG submission 73070) | Microcerotermes parvus P3 segment gut microbial communities from Pointe-Noire, Republic of the Congo - Th196 P3 | ecosystem: Host-associated > Arthropoda: Insects > Digestive system > Gut ... | reverse complement strand
TGGTAACTATATTCACGGGGTGCTTGTATTTTGCACATAAATGCCAATATCGCTTGTAGGGGCGGATTCAATATCCGCCCGTCTAAACTGATTCAATATCCACCCGTCTGAGCGAATTCATCATCCACCCTTACGCATGAACATCGGCTTTACGCAGACGGGCGGATATTGAATCCGCCCCTCTTCTACAAACAAACAACAGGTTACCGAGCGGTTACTGGGTTGGTTACTGGGTCAAATATACTTATCTGAAAAACTATGGAAAAACTGGGTGGAAGCTGTTATAATAGCATAGTTATGCGGGGTATACCGGGGTATACCGGGGTATACCGGCGTGTATTGGGGTATACCGGGGTATACGGGGGCATATTGGGGTATGCCGGCGTGTATTGGGGTATATCGAGGTGTACTGGGGTATACCGGGGTATACTGTGGTACATATTAAAATTGGAGGAACAAGTTATGAACAAGGTATCAATTTGGCACAGAATAATTAATATGATTGTTATTATTGCAATTTGTACCGGGCTATTTGCGGTATTGCCAACTAAAGCACAGTCATACGGCGAGTATTTGGAACAAATCAATTACGGCGAGTATTTGGATCAATTCAATTACAACGAATATTTGGATCAATTCAATTTCTATGTCGAAAACGCCCGGGCGGGAGGACTGATCCCTGCGTCAGTACAGGGGAATCTCGACGAAACCATGTCCGGTAGAGATTTGATAGATTTTATATTCCAGTTCTCGAAAGTAAAGTGCGGAATTGATACTGATTCGTTTCTCAGCAGGGCCCGCAACGTATCTTCTTCGGAAGACGAGGCTATGATAACTGCGATAAACGAGATGTTTTCCGACAATGTCTGGGATGTCAACGAGGACGGGCCGTTGCGCGGCAAAGTAAAGCTTCCCACTATATTTGGCACGTTCCAATTGGCAGCGTATAAGCAAATCGCATCATTCTCGCCTCTCCTCTATTACCTGAACAACCCCCTTCCTGTACTCCAAAGGTATAATTTTTGGAATTTGCCTTATGTGGTCTACCATGATGGAACTTTAGTTGGCCTTATGAGCGAGATCATTGGACTTAGCAAAGGGCTTCAATCCACTTCATTATCCATTGATGACTATGTGACCAGGCGGCAATTCGCAGCCTATTGCTACATGTTTTCTACTATGAGCGTTCCCAGGGATATGAATGGCAAATACCCCGGCGGCATTAGCGGCGACAGGGCGGTTGACGATTTTATCGCTGGTATCCTAGATAAAGCCGTTGAACCCGGCATGACCGATAACCAGAAGGTCAAGGCTATTTATGATTATCTGATTTATAACTTTAGGCATGAATACGATAACAAAACCGCGATTCTTGGCAGTTTCGACATCAGCATAAATCCTTTAGATGACGCAATACGTATTTCCGAACCCATAATTAGCAACGGAAAAGGCACATGCGACTCATTCGCCAATGTCTTTCGTCTGCTGGCTATTAGGCTGGGTTATGAGTGCAACTATGTGTCCGGGTATTATGTAAACAGCAACGGAACCAGATCCGGTCACAGCTGGAACCAGATCAAAGTTAACGGTGAGTGGTTCTGGATCGACGTAGATGTAGAAGGTCAAGTCTTTCATAGAGGGAGTGCTTCAGCCCCGTCTTATTTTTTGTTCATGAAGAAAGACAGTTACTGGACATCCAATCACGATTGGGACAGATCGGATTGGCCCGCTGTTGACGGTACGAAGTATCCATTGGAATTCTCGCACCTGGATGAAACGACCTTGCCATTATCGCCGGCGCAGCCAGTGCGGCCTACAACCCCAGATCAGCCCACGGCGCCGCAACCGCAATCCCCCTCAGAGATAGCAACCACTCAGTTGACCGCCGCGCCGACTGCCTCGTCTGTCCTTGTCAACGGCGAAGCCACTTTTTTCGAGGCATACAACATAAATGAATTCAACTATTTTAAACTTCGCGATCTGGCTAATGTTCTGTCCGGTACGCCGAAACAATTCGAGGTTGGCTGGGACAATACGAATAACTCCATTGCTCTGACCAGCGGCAAAGCGTATACAACCGTCGGCGGTGAAATGAGTGCAAAAATCTCTGGAATGAAAACAGCAACGCCCACAACATCGAGAATTATCCTTGATGGCAATGAGGTCACTTTTACGGCTTACAATATCGACGGGAACAATTATTTTAAACTCCGCGACATCGGCGAAGCCTTCAACTTCGGCGTGGATTGGGACGGCAACAGGAATACTGTAATAATTGATACAAGCAAGGTGTATTCATTGGATGGCGGTACAACAACCATAATGTGATTGTTTTCCGCAAAAAATATATTAATAGGGCAAAAATCTTTGAGTAGAATTACTAGCTAATATGCAAAGTAAATAAGTGAAATCTAATTATAAAGGCTGTGCGGAAAATGAAACCGTATGGCCTTTTTTTATTTCATGAAGATACTAAAATGCTAAAACCAGAAGCAAGGGGGGTGCAGGAGGGGTGCAAGGGAGAAGCAAGGGGAACGCAAGGGAGAAGCAAGGGGAACGCAAGGGAGAAGCAAGGGGAACGGTTACGTTGCATTGGCTGTGAGAGAGTTGTTCTTAACGCCAGAGTTGCGTTTATCAAACCTCAACTGTGAATTTTTACCTTTTTGGGTGTAGTACGAAAACCTTGCATAGGTATAATCAAAATATAAATGTTTGAGACGGCATTAATTCTAAGCCCTCATACAAAAGGGCTGATATATGAAGGAGGCGTTACAATGTCGGGTGCAAGGGCTGTTTTTACGGAGTCAGCGTATGGGTACGACAAGAGGCAGGTTGACAGATATATTAAGAAACTTGGTGACGCATACCAGGCGGTATACGATGAATACCAAAATATTTGCGACAGGTATGAAGAATTATTGAACAAAGTCAATCAGGGCAACATCGATACGCAGTATGATGTGGGGCAGCATTGGCCTAGTTACGAAATGGCGGAAAAGGTTCTGGCAAACGCGGAAATGAAGGCGCGCACTATAAGGGAGGGCGCAAAAGCCGAGGCAACGGCTATTATTTCCGAAGCCCGCAGGATAAAGGGCGAAGTTGACACTGCGACAGAAAAAACCAGGGCAACCGCACAGAAAATGCTAAAGGAAGCAATTTACGAGACAAAAAAAGCAAAGGAAATAGCAAAAAGTGTTATTGACAACGCAAATGTTGAAGCAGCTAATGCGCGGGAAGCGGCTAAGAACATTATCTACGCCGCCAACGCCGAAGCAAGGTCTATGGTTGTTATGGCAAGAAAAAGCCTTATATGCACACATAAATTCACATTGCAGGCGGCAAGGGAGACTAAAAAAATGTTAGAGTCCCATCTGGAAAAAGACGCTAAACAAGTTCAAGATCATGAGCAATATCAAGATCATGAGCAATACCAAGATCATGGGCAATATCAAGATCATGGACAATATCAAGACCATGAACAATATCAAGATCAAGATCAAGATCAAACTTCAATAGATGTCATTGCATAAACAAGGAACTTGTCTATGTTTAGGAACTGTTGATAAAAGTGTGATTTTTTACAATTTAATGGTTCTACCCTTTAGGGTGTAGTTGCAAAAATTTAAATCTTTATAATAAAACTATAACCAATACAACAAAAGCTGCGCACAATATTATTTATTAGAAAAGCTAAAGAATTGAAAGCAGGTTTATTAAAAATAAAAGCGAGGTGAGTACGAAAGTGATAATGACATTGCAGCAGTTCAACCAGCAGTATTCAAGCGAATACATTTCAAACGGCGAAGCTGCAAACAGCGCGGCTTTTTCAGGAGGGCTTTCGGACACCCCGGCTGCAACTGTCAAGGCGCAGGAAACCCCCGCCCTCAAAGGCAGAGAGACGGGTAGCAATGAAACCGCAAGCAGTAATGAAATATCGGGCAACACTGAAATCGCAAGCAGTAATGAAATATCAGACAACATTGAAACCACAAGCAGCAATGAAACCGCAAGCAGTAATGTAACAACGGGTAGCAACAACACCGTTGGCAGCAATGAAACAGCGGCAAGAAACATCGGCGCAACACGGCACTCGCAACCTGTGTGGAGGGCTTTGATGTTCCTGATGTTGAAAACCGCATTGATAGCGTTGGCGTCAATACTTGTATTTACTTTCCTGTTTGGGATCATGAGGCATAAAGACCCCTCAATGGCCCCCGCAATCAAAGACGGCGACCTGGTTGTCTTCTATCGGTACAACCATGGGGGCTATATGACACAGGAAACAATCATGCTGGAAATAAACGGGGGGAAGCAGGTAAGAAGGGTAGTCGCCATAGAGGGTGACGTCGTAGACATAGCCGAAGGAGAGCTTATTGTAAACGGGGCCCTACAGCAGGAAACAGATATTCTTTCAAGGACGGATCGGTATGCCGAAGGCGTCGACTTTCCGCTGACCGTGCCAGAAGGAGAAGTTTTTGTACTTGGTGATCACAGGACAATCGCCGACGACAGCCGAATATACGGCCCTGTGAAGATTGAAGATACCCTTGGCAGAGTAATAACGGTAATCCGTCGGCGGAGCATTTGATTTGTTTCAGAAAAGGACTTAAAAACGAATTTTATGTAAAAAATTAAACAAAAATTTAAAGAAAACCTAAATTAAACTAATATTAAAGCTAAAATTAAAACTAGAATTAAAACTAAAACAAAATTAAGATTAAAGAAAAGGAGAATTAAACTATGAAAAACAACAAAAAGAGATCTGTATTATTGCGCGTTACGAGTTTTATGTTGACAATGTTATTAATTTCCGGCATGGCAATACCTGCGTTTGCCAACGACGACGATGTAGCCAAAGGCGACCCGGACACTGGAACCTCCGCTATAGCGAAAATCACAAAAGTTTTAGAAATGCCTAAAGGCACAACGGCGCCTAATGCGACGTTCACATTCAAGTTCAAGCCAGAAACAGTCGAGGGCGAATCCTATGATTCAACCAAAAAGAATATGCCTTTGATATACGATATTGACATTTTAATAGACAGCAATACGGCTTCAAACACTACATCCAGCGGCGTAAAAACAGTGTACAAAGAGTCGGCAGACATACTAAACAGCCTTATTGGCTCCTGGCCTCACGCAGGCTCATTTAAGTACAAAGTAACAGAGACAGATAAAACCTATACTATCGCCCCGGACAATAAAAAAGAGTGGATGACTTACTCCCTTGCGGAATTTGAGGTTGAATTTATTGTGGACAACGGCCCGGGCGGAACCCTGTATGTGCTTTACATAGTTACGACCCGCCTTAAGGACGACAAAGGGGAAGAAATCACTGGCGGGGAAAAAGTTAACCCGAATCCCGAAGGCGGCAGCGGCAGCGACATATATTCACAGTTTAAATTCGTCAACACCTACTCGAAGACTACCGGCGGCGGCGAAGATAACCCCGAAGACAGCGTACTGGATATAGGCAATACCGTTAAAGGCACAGGCGTCAACCTTTTGGGTACATACTTTAACTTCAGTGTTACCGTCAATAAGCCGGAAGTTGGGTATGTGGCACCTTTCTACATGGCATATGTCATGGAAAAAGGCACAATTGTGAGCGACCTTTCGAACAATGTGTCCAGCTCCAACCAGGCTGGCATTGGTACAGACAAAAACGGAATTGAATACTTCAAGTTCGTACCGGGGACCAGCGCAGATGTAGTGTTAAGGCACGACCAAAAACTTGGGTTCGTCGACGTACCGATAGGCGCGAGCTTCAAAGTAACATTAGCAGCGGCGCAAGGCTTCTTTGCAAGTTATGAGATGATAATCGACGGCGGCTCCAAGATTACAAAGGAGAATAAGACAGATAACACGCCACTAACCGCCCCAGAATCAGGGTTTGCGGATATCGGGGAAGATACAAACAACGTAACATTTTTGAATGACCGCGAATTTTCAGCCCCCACAGGTATTAGCGTGAACGACCTTCCGTTCTATTTATTGATTGCGATTGCCGCCATCGCCCTCATCGCTTTCGTGGCAATCAAGAACAGCTTTGCTTCCTACTCCCGCAACGTTGCATAAAAATAAATGTAGGGGTGGATGCCATCATCCACCCCAAACGTGTAGGGGCGGATTCAATATCCGCCCGCCACACGTATGGGCGAATGCCATCATCCACCCAGACGCGTAGGGGCGGATTCAATATCCGCCCGCCACACGTAGGGGCGAATGCCATCATCCGCCCGCCACACGTATGGGCGAATGCCATCATCCGCCCAGACACGTAATGGCGCGAACGATAAACGGCCATCACGCAACAACGAGAATACAACTACAACGTTTTACATTAGGGAAACGGGAAAGGAGCCCATGTACTGCTATGAAAAAGGTCGCAATAGGCAAAGTGGCAGTAAAAACCACAAACGGAATTATAAATATTATTGTACTTACAGCCATCATACTGGTAATAGCCTATGCCTGTTACGCTCTATGGGACTCAAACCAGATATATCAGGCAGCAGACAAATCACAGTATGAGGTTTATAAGCCAACAGAAGTTGACGAGGGAAGATCGTTTAAAGAACTACAATCCCTGAACGCAGAAGTTATCTCATGGCTCAGCGTACACGGTACGAATATCGACTATCCGGTGACGCAAGGGCAAGATAACATGAAATACGTAAATACCGATGCAGAGGGGCTGTACTCCTTGTCGGGGTCAATTTTTTTAGACTACAAGAACAGCAAGGTGTTCAGTGACTTTAACAGCATCCTGTACGGCCACCATATGGAAAAGAAAACCATGTTCGGCGAGTTGGGCACCTTTTCCGACATAGACGTGTTTAACTCCAACCTGTACGGAAACCTGTATTTTGACGGAAAAGACCATGGCATCGAGTTCTTCGCTTTTTTACACACGGACGCATATGACAACTCGGTATTTAAGGCGAACGTAGTAGGAGAGGACATGCGCCAGGAATACCTGGACAACCTGTTTTCAAAAGCTTTACATAAAAGAGATATCGGGGTCACAATTCAGGATCGAATTGTCCTGCTAAGCACTTGTTCGACAAGTTCAACGAACGGGCGGGATATCCTTATTGGAAGGATTAGCGGCGAAGCGTATGAGGCCCCAGCAATGACAGTTCAAGGCGACAATATGAACGAGGAGCCTGACAATGAAGTCGTGGAATGCCGGGTTACAGAAGTCCCACTGTGGGCAGTGTTATTGCTATTAGCGTCAATATCGCTGTTGTTCGTATTTGCAACAAGGTTGGCGATGGACAGGAACAATGCCAGAAAAAAAACAACATCCGGGGCGTAGGGGCGGATTCAATATCCGCCCGCTTAATACGGACATAACCAAATCGTAGGGGCGGATTCAATATCCGCCCGCTTAATACGGACATAACCAAATCGTAGGGGCGGATTCAATATCCGCCCGTCACATGGTTTCTATATACCCCCCTACGCCGAAAACGCTTTTAAATAAATGTCTTCCTGCCATTTCACGGGATTTTCATGTATATATTGCCATATGTGTTGATATTCGGTTTCGTTACGGATTATTCTGTCATGATAAGATCGTTGCCAAACTCGTTTTTTAAACGTAGGATATATGCCTAATTTAACACCATCAATGTATTTGATAGTAGATTTTCTCTTAAATGTCTGTACTACATCAGATATTGTAGAGGCGGATTCGCTATCGTGTTCTGTAGGGGCGGATTCAATATCCGCCCCAAACATAGACAATATACAATGAAAATGGTTAGGCATTATGACATATAAATCAGAATTGACATTCCTATAATAATCCATTGTTTCGAAAAACATACTTTCTATCATTTTGCCGGCTTCGTTCATTTCCATACGGGCGGGTATTGAATCTGTCCCTGCGTATATATTGCCGAACAAACACAAGTGTCCTTGTGTGCATATCGTTATGTAATATATTCCATTTGTTGAATAATCATATCCCTGTAGTCTAATGTTTTTTCGTTCTGGTAACATTGTAAAACTCGCTCTCATTTATTTATTACCATATTATACCATATGCTATGTTGGTTGTAAATATTTTTCGTTGGTCAAAATAGTTGGGCGAATATGGAATCCATCCGTACGATTTGATAATGTCCGTATTAGACGGGCGGGTATTGAACCCGCCCATACGATTTGATTATGTCCGTATTAGACGGGCGGATATTGAATCCGCCCCTACGCATTTCGGACGGATATTGAATCCGCCCGTACAATTTGATTTTGTCCGTATTAAGCGGGCGGATATTGAATCCGCCCCTACGCATTTCGGACGGATATTGAATCCGCCCGTACGATTTGGTTTTGTCCGTATTAAGCGGGCGGATATGGAATCCGCCCCTACGCATTTCGGACGGGTATTGAACCCGCCCATACGATTTGATTATGTCCGTATTAGACGGGCGGATATTGAATCCGCCCCTACCGATTTGATTATGTTCGTATTAGACGGGCGGATATTGAATCCGCCCCTACGATTTATTATGTCCGTATTAGACGGACGGATATAGAATCCGTCCGTACGTATTTTGGGCGGGTATGGAATCCGTCCGTACGATTTGATTATGTCCGTATTAAGCGGGCGGATATTGAATCCGCCCCTACGATTTAGTTATATCCATATTAGACGGGCGGATATTGAATCCGCCCATACGATTTGGTTATGTCCGTGTATTAAACGGGCGGGTATTGAACCCGCCCATACGCATTTATTGCAGTGCTATACCCGGTGACAATGTTAGCCTTTTTCTTCTGGGGGTTTTATAGTCTCCCTCTTGCATAAATCCCCTCTGATGGCTGTCTTCTATCATTTTGCTGGCACCAAATTCACTGTTGTTTTCTATGGCGCTATCTTTCAATTTAAACTGCATTATGACATTCTTCATCGTGGTGGATTGGGTGCTTAACTGCTCGCTGGCTGCTGCGGATTCCTGTGCAGTTGCGCTGTTTAATTGTACAACGTTTGAGATGTGCTCTATCTTGGCTACAGCGTCCGACATTCTATTAATCGTAGTTACTATTTCTTTCAACGCCTCTTGCGTATCATGAGCTATATCCGCGCCACTCTCAGCCAGCGCCATCGAATTTTCAATGAGTTCGCTTGTTTCGCGCGCTGCCGACTGTGAGCGGTTTGCTAGGCTTTTCACTTCCTCAGCCACAACCGCAAAGCCTTTCCCGTGTTCGCCAGCCCTAGCGGCTTCTACGGAAGCATTTAGAGCCAGTATATTTGTCTGGAAGGCTATATCGTCAATAACCTTTATTATCTTGCCAATCTCGCGTGACGCGCTATTGATGTCCTTAACATAATTGACCATTTGATCCATCTTCTCTGTGCCAATGTTTGCCCTGCCCTTCGTATCAACCGCTATGTCGTTGATTGTCATTGATAGCGCTTCTACTGACGACGTCTGCTCTGTCGCGCCATATGCAAGGGATTGCGCCCCGTCCGCAATTTGATCCGCGCCTGCCGAAACCTGTATCGCAACGTTTTCTATGTGGCTAAGGGTGCTATTCATATTGTTCAGCATAGCTTGAAGTGAATTCCCCATCACGTCTTTTTCAGAAAGGACATCAAACTCGGCGGTCAGATTCCCTTCGGAAACTTCCCTCATAATCTCGCTTACCCCGTTTACGCGGTGTACAAACTCGGCCTGCGAAGCGACAAACCTCCCAAGCTCGTCCTTCTTCGAAGACATTTTTCCAATAATACCAACATCTTCCTCAGTAAGCTCCATTTCGCCGGTAGACGCTGCCTTTACGACGAACCCTGTCATGATAGACAAGGGCTTCACAAGATACGATGTAAGTCTCAAAGCCAATGTTACAGCTGCCGCCGCCGCGACAATAATACACAAGATTATTATATAGTTTAGCTGCTTCCCAAGGTTTACCTTCTTTACAATAGAGTCTTCAAGCAAGCCATTGTACCTCTGTTGTATATCAGTTAAAGTATGTATGACCGCCTGTGTGCTTGGGAGAATCTCTTCATTAAAAAATTGTATTGCGCCTTCCTGGTCGCCATTTTGTACAAAAGTATTGATGTGCCTTGCCTCAAGATGGATTTTCTTATGCGGTTCGTGAATGCTGTCTAGCATAGCGAGGACTTCGGGATCATTGATGTTATTTGCGATATCGCTGTCGACCCATGAGCCAAGAGCGCATTTGTCCGGGTCAAGCCCCCCTGTAAATTCGCTTTCAGTCAACACGGAAAGGATCAGCGACTCTTTCCACGTCTGGTGTGCATTAATTATGTTTGAAATGCTTACCCTTTCGATGTCAAGTTTTGTTTCGCTGCTTGTTTGTTGCCTAAGCATGATAGAGGAAACAAGGCCGATAACGCCCAATATTACCCCCAGTGCTACAACAATTAAAAATCCTCCAAGTATCCTTGTTTTCAATTTCATTTTTCCATCTCCTTCGCAAATAGATGTTAAGACAATTGGCACAATCAAACAGTAGCAGCTATCAGTCTTAGTCACCTACAAAAAACAACTTGCGTTTTTGCCTTGCCTTTTCGCCGCCCTGCTACGTTGTCAAAACTTGTAAGGCACATAGCATTACTGCGTCTTGACGCCTTTCAGCGCTACAAAAATCCTGCGGCAAAGTCCACAACTTATTTCCTACAAGATCCTATTAATAAACCGGTGCGCGTTTGCTTTTCATGTATCATTCTCATCCTACAGAAAATAAATACCCATCAGTTTCTGTTTTCAAACACTTTTTTCAAAGGTAGGGGATTTTATTGAACAGCACATGAACATCACGATAGATTTTTTGAACAGCACAATATTGACAATAATATAAATAATTGCTATTATCATGCCATGAAATAGCATTCTGAATAATTAATAGCCATGTCTGAGTGTAAGATGTTGGGTTATTTGTTGAGTTATTGTGATAGAAAGCAAACGTGCAAAGGGGTTGCTAAAAAGCGTTTGTTTTGTTCATCAGGCAACCGCTGTAATCTCAACTAATTTGTCGTTGTACACGAAATATGCTTGTGGGTCAAGCGCGATCCACGCAAATACTTGTGCAAACGGCTTATAAACAGCTTAACATGCTTTATTCAAATCTAATGTAGCTAGGGGTGGACAATAAATCAATGTATAGGGTAATAATTACTGATGTTGCGAAACTACAGAGGAAGTGTTGAGCGTTGAAACGATTTCAAACACTAGATCAGATTTTGTCTCGCTTTCCAAGCGATGGGAAGTTGTAATAATTATTACTGGGCGGATTAATATTGGTGCAGGCAAACAGTTTATGTCAGATTCAACACGGGAAATTGCATGATGGTCATTGCTAAAACCTGGAGACTACAATGTTTATACGGATGTATTTGTGGAAGTCAGTCATGTAAGTTAGAAAGTATTTAAATATAATAAAGGAGTAGGCTCCTATGAAAGAGAAAGGTTCCTTACTATATTTGTTTGTAACAATAATCCTGTGGCTTGCGGTTACAGCGTGCTTGCCCTTAATATATGCTACACAGACTGTTACTGAGATAGACGCAGAAACAGCAGTGGAAACTGGCACGGAAACAACGGCAGAAACTGAGACAGATACAGATACAGATACAGATACAGATACTAATTCAGAAACAACGGCAGATTCAGATACAGATACTGATTCAGAGACAGATACAGAAACGACGGCAGACTCAGATAAAGATTCAGATACGGAGACGAAAACGGAGATTGAGATAGACACAGATAAGGATACGATGGAAGTAACAGAAGTCTCTGGTATTGAATCCAACGCAACTGACAATGAAAAGATCGAATCGGCGGAAGAACCTACTCAAGAAGAGGTGCCTGAACAAGCATCAAGCATACAGGAAGATTCTGAGAACAACCCAGTGCCAGTCACCCCGGACGGCTCTGGAGCTGATCATGATCCATACATTATTAAAACCTTCAGTAATTTGAAATGGTTGGCAAAACAGGAAGACACCACAGGGTACACATTTTTGCTTGATGGCAATTTTGAAGCTCCCACATCATCTGGGCCAATAATTCCAGATTTCGACGGCGTGTTTATCGGAAATAACCACACAATTCTTCTTGAAATTAACGCCAGCGATGACGAACCAAATATTGGGTTGTTTGGAAGGATAGGGCAGAATGGAATTATCAAAAATCTGCATGTGTCTGGCAATGTAGCAGTAACAGGCAAAGAGCAGATGGTAGGCGGTATTGCAGGGGTAAATGAGGGAACAATTGAAAACAGCGGATCTTCCGTAAATGTAACTGGCATAAGTTCTGAGCAATTCCCAGATGGCTTGATGGGGGGGGTAGCGGGGCATAACACGACTACCGGCATTATAAGGAACAGCTACTCCGAGGGCAATGTCGTCCGTAACGATGATACTGCCCGCAAGACATTTGGTATTGTTGATGGAACAATTTCAAGTAAATCTGTGGGCATAGGTGGCCTTGTAGGGGGCAATTTTGGAATTATTGAACTCAGCTTCTCATCAGGCACAGTCGAAGATAGGCCAAATAATGGCATATATACTGGCGGTTTAGTTGGAATTAATTTTGGATATGTAAACAAAAGTTATGCAACAGGGAGCGTATCTGGGAATATTCTCGTGGGCGGCTTGATTGGAGTTAACGGAGGAAGCGTTTTGGACTGTTTTTCAAGTGGAAATGTTGTAGCTTCCTCTGATGTAGGTGGCTTGATTGGCAGTGTGGGCATGGGTTGTGAAATTCTTCGCACTTTCTCAACAGGGGACGTAACCAGTATTGCAGAAGCAACTTCACATGGAAGCAAAGTGGGCGGTTTGATCGGATTTGATGGGAATGAAGAAGTGTTGGGAATAAACAACTCTGTGGCGATAAATGGCAACATAACTGCTTACGACAAAAGCTTTGTCCCTGACGGGCGCATTATTGGGTTATCGTGGAGCTGGGCAGGTAAAGGAAAGGTTTACAACCGCGCATATATTGGGACAAAGATTAATGGGGAGCCGTTTAGTGGTGATGGCAGCGACGCCAATTCTCATAGAGGGTTAGATGTAACTTTAGAAGAATTAATGGATAAGAATTTTTGGATTCAAACAATGGGCTGGAGCGAGGATGTTTGGAGCTTCCCTCCAGGGAAGCTTCCTGGAATCCGGGATATTCAAGCGAATGGCGACTTCACAAACTATAGTGAATAGCAATCTGGGATTTGCATACGTAGTGAATAGCAATCTGAGTTTTGCATACATAATGAATAACACTCTAAGTTTTGCATACGTAATGAATAGCAATTTGAGTTTTGCATACATAATGAACTATTATACTCGAAAACGCACTTCAAATAACGTATAATATAGTGCAAATTTTAAAAACGACGTTTTAAAACTTAAAATACGACAATTCGTTTTATCACATACGGGTAACTATTCAAATACCCCCTCTTCGTCATTGCGAGGAGCGTAGCGACGAAGCAATCTAGTCTGTGAAATCTCTGTTTTGCTATATTTTCCCGTTAATTCGGTGCCTGGATTGCTTCGCTTTGCTCGCAATGACGAGGGGTATTTGAATAGTCACACATACGGATCAGACAATTCGTTTTATCGCATATCGATATCAGACAATTCGTTTTATCGCATATCGATATATTGACAAAAGCCCCATGCTGTTATAGATTAATAGGAGTTTTCAAAGCTGAGTAATCCGGGGGTTTGCCTTCGGGACAAGGAGGGCAGTGCGAATCTAATGCGACAACTTTCAGTATGCGGCTATGGTCGCAACAAGGCATGCTAGCCGCTGTTATAAATGCCATATTGGTATTGGCGGGCAGTTCTTTAGGGTTGCTTCTTAAGGGGAAAATAAGCGAAAGACTCATGCAGAGCATCCTTAGCGGGCTTGGACTTTGTGTCCTGGTCATCGGCATATCCGGAGCTACAAAAACCCAAAACATCCTCTGCGTTATCATATGCATGGTTATCGGCATACTAATTGGCGAAGCCCTTCGCATAGAAGACAGGCTTGACAGCTTGGGCGGCCTGATAAAAGACAAACTAAAATTTGGGAGCGACAGCGGGAATTTTACACAGGGCTTTATGACTGCCACATTGCTGTATTGTGTTGGCAGCATGGCTATCACGGGTAGCATGGAAGCCGGGCTTAACAACGACTTTAGCATTATCATATCAAAGAGCGTACTTGACGCGGTAGCCTCCGTCAGTCTTGCCGCCGCATTGGGCATAGGTGTGTGCTTCTCTGCCTTGTCGGTGTTAGTCTATCAGGGGTTGCTTACGCTGTTGTTTATATTCGTAGGGTTCTTCATCCCGGTTGACGCAGTGAACGAAATGTCTGCTATCGGCGGGGTGATCATAATCGCCATTGGCCTTAACATGTTCGTTCTGCCTACAAACAAAATCCGCTGTGGCAACATGCTTCCGGCAATTTTTCTACCGATCGCGTACATTCCGATAGCGGATTTCATAATATCCTTGTTTAGCTGAGACTCAGCCAAAGGCTAGCCATTTTCCGGCTAGGCGGCGCGGGCAGATAGTGCCTGTCTGATATATACGGGTGGCCAACGCCCGCCTATGCATATGCATAGGTGGTGCGGGCGGGGCAGATGGTATCCGCCCCGCCATTGTTTGCTCTTCTACTCTTCTACTCTTCTACTCTTCTACTCTTCTACTCTTCTACATTTATTACGGAAATGTCCTTGTACTGGGGCATACCTGTTCCTGCCGGAATTAGCTTGCCAATGATGACGTTTTCTTTTAGCCCGACCAGCGGGTCTACTTTGCCCTTTATCGCGGCTTCCGTCAACACCCTTGTCGTCTCCTGGAACGATGCCGCCGAAAGGAATGAATCTGTCGCAAGCGAAGCTTTCGTGATACCTAACAGCGTGCGTTTCCCCTTGGCGGGCGTAAGTCCTTCCTCAATGACCCTGTTGTTTTCGTTTTCAAACTCAAACATGTCCACAAGACCGCCAGGGAGCAGGTTTGTATCCGCGCTGTCTTCGACTTTTACTTTCCTCATCATCTGCCGGACGACGACCTCAATATGCTTGTCGTTTATTTCAACGCCCTGCTGCCTGTACACCTTCTGCACTTCCTGTAACAAATAGCTTTGAACTCCGCCCGTACCCTTGATTTTCAGAATGTCGTGTGGGTTGACGGAGCCTTCCGTAAGCTCGTCTCCGGCTTCGACCGTGTCGCCTTCCTGCACTTTTAGGCTGGATCCGTATGGAATGACGTATGTCCTTGCGTCGCCGTCGTCCGACGTCACAATTAGCTCCCTTTTCTTTTTTGTCTCATTTATGTTAACCCTGCCGACTATCTCGCTGACTATTGCAAGCCCTTTAGGCTTCCTGGCTTCGAACAGCTCCTCGACACGCGGGAGACCCTGCGTAATGTCGTCGCCCACAACCCCGCCCGTGTGGAAGGTGCGCATGGTTAACTGCGTACCAGGCTCGCCGATTGACTGCGCCGCGATAATGCCAACGGCTTCGCCAACGTTAACGTCCTCGCCTGTTGCAAGGTTTGACCCATAGCACCTTGAGCAAACGCCCAACTTTGCGGCACAAGTAAGCACCGACCGAATTTTAATCGCTTTGATTTTTGAGTTTTTGATTATACTGCATTCGCCCTCGTCTATCCGAACGTCCTTGGGGACAATAACCTCACCCGTCTCGGCGTCAGTCAAATCCTCGGAGAGGTACCTTCCGAGAAGCCGCTCTTCCAAAGGTTCAATAACGGTCCTGTTGTCAATGACGTCCATAACGACAATGCCCTCTTTGGTGCCACAGTCCAGCTCTCTGATAATAACATCCTGGCTGACGTCCACCAGCCTTCTGGTCAGGTAGCCCGAGTCAGCCGTTCTAAGAGCGGTATCAGCAAGCCCTTTTCTTGCCCCGTGAGTCGAAATAAAAAACTCAATAACGTTCAAACCTTCGCGGAAGTTGGACTTAATCGGTATTTCCAGAATCCTTCCGGTGGTGTCGCTCATCAGCCCCCTCATGCCCGAGAGTTGTTTTATTTGGTTGATGTTCCCCCTCGCGCCGGATTTCGACATCATCTTCACCGGGTTAAACAGGCTGAGGTTTTCGTCAAGCGCCTTTGTTATCTGTTCCGTTGTGTCTGTCCATATGTCTATAACGTACCTGTGCCTCTCATCGTCTGAGATGAAGCCACGCTTGAAGTTGTTGGATACGGTTTCGATCCTCGCTTCAGCGTCGGAAATAAACTTGTCCTTAAGCTCCGGTATTACCATATCGGATATGCCAATGGTTACGGCGCCTTTTGTCGAATACTTAAACCCGAGGTTCTTAATCTTATCCAAAAGCACTGCGGTTTCGGTAGTCCCCAGCTGTTTTATGCTTTTGTTGATTATTTCGCCGAGTTCGCTTTTTCCGACCACGAAGTTTACTTCAAGCAAAAATGCGTTTTCCGGGTCGCTTCTATCCACATACCCCAAGTTTTGCGGGATCGCTTCGTTAAACAGCAACCGCCCAGCCGTTGTATCAATAATCTTTGCCCTTATTTCCCCGTTGATCTCTTTTTTGATTTTTGCCTTAATTTTGGAGTGGAGGCCAATGTCCCCGTTCTCATACGCCAATATTACCTCTTCCGGCGAAGAGAACGCTTTCCCCTCTCCAACCCCGCCTTCCATGTCAATTGTAAGGTAGTAGCTGCCCAGTATCATGTCCTGGGTGGGAACAGTTACCGGCTTGCCGTCCTGCGGCTTCAATAGGTTGTTCGCGGACAACATGAGAAACCTCGCTTCCGCCTGCGCTTCGGCTGACAGCGGCACGTGCACCGCCATTTGGTCGCCGTCAAAGTCGGCATTGTACGCCGTACAAACCAATGGGTGCAGTTTGAGCGCGCGCCCCTCGACCAGTACAGGCTCAAACGCCTGTATGCCAAGCCTGTGAAGCGTCGGTGCCCTGTTCAATAGCACAGGGTGGTCCTTAATAACTTCCTCCAGCACGTCCCAAACCTCGTTTTGCACCCTTTCGACTTTTCGTTTCGCGCTCTTTATGTTATGAGCCATGCCGTCATAAACAAGCTTTTTCATGACGAAAGGTTTAAACAGCTCAAGGGCCATTTCCTTTGGCAGGCCGCACTGGTATATTTTTAGCTCAGGCCCTACAACAATAACTGACCTGCCGGAATAGTCCACGCGTTTTCCTAGCAAGTTCTGGCGAAATCTGCCCTGTTTTCCCTTTAGCAGGTCGGACAACGATTTGAGGGGCCTGTTTCCGGGGCCTGTGACCGG
>Ga0099364_10006331_pt1 | contig 17264 bp, 15 predicted proteins | sample TergutTh196P3_FD_73070 | JGI IMG/M metagenome (GOLD analysis project Ga0099364, IMG submission 73070) | Microcerotermes parvus P3 segment gut microbial communities from Pointe-Noire, Republic of the Congo - Th196 P3 | ecosystem: Host-associated > Arthropoda: Insects > Digestive system > Gut ... | reverse complement strand
AACCGAACTAGGAACGAATAAATGCGTTCCGTACAGGCAAAATGGGGATCCCAACCGAACTAGGAACGAATAAATGCGTTCCGTACAGGCAAAATGGGGAACACAACCGAACTAGGAACGAATAAATGCGTTCCCTACAGAATTGGGTGCATTCCATCCCCCCCCCAACCAGATATTAATAGGTAAAATTTCCATGAAAGATTTTCTAGAGTTCTACACCTTCCTATTTTTTATAAAAATTTTTAGGCTGACCCCGTATCTCATCACATTAAACGCTTTAAAGTTTTTATTTTATATTTTAGGTTATGTAATAGGTGTTAGAAAAAGAGTTGTTATATCTCAGTTACGTCTCAGCTTCCCAGATTTAAGTTCAAAAGAAATCAACAATCTGGCAAAAAACATTTATTCAGAATTAGCAGTAACAGTAGCTGAAGTATTTATCTTTGACCAGAAATATTTTGAAGGAAAGATACAGTTAGAAAATTTCGATGAACTAACAAAAGCATTATCGTTAGGGAAAGGCGCAATCATTGTCTCCGCACATTTTGGGAACTGGGAAATTGGAGCAAAATTAATAGCAGCAAAACACGGTGAGGTTTATGGCATTGTAAAAAAACAAAGAAATAAAATGTTTAATGCCTATTTAGATAAGCAACGCCAAGACTTTGGAATCGTGACAATAGAGATGAAACATGCCTTAAAGAAAATTATTAAGGCTTTAAACCAGAATAAAGTAGTAGCAATTTTAGTTGACCAATATGCGACGCATCAAGGTGTGGAAATGGATTTTCTGGGAAATAAAACAAAAGTGTATACATCTGTTGCACAAATTGCTTTAAAATATGACGCTCCGATAATTCCCGCATTTGACATACGCGACAAAGAGGGGAAACATAAATATATATTCTGCCCTATTATTGAGGTTAATGATTCTTCTGCTTTACAACTTACTGCAACAATAAATTCAATATTAGAAGATTTTATAAGGGAAAATCCGCAGCTGTGGTTTTGGGTTCACAGACGTTGGAGATAAATAAAGGAGAAAAAATGTATAAAAAAACAATTTTATTTATAGCATTATTGCTATTTTTTACATATTTACATTGCACAAAAGTATTGTTCATAGAAAACGAAACTCTTGCACCTAGAGACGATGAAAACAGCATCAGTTTTGTATTAATGAAAAGTATAATGGAACAACTGGGACTGGAATTTGAATATGCTTTTGTTGAACATTTAGAGGCTATGCAAAGTATTGATGATGCTGAAAATGTAATCATCTTTCCATATATTATACCAAGAAATATGTCTAACAGAATATTAGTTTCAGACACCTTACATGTTATTAATCATAAAGTTTTTTACAATGAAAGGCTTTATGGACATGTTGAGGTTAATAATCTGCGTGATTTGCAAACTTACATTATTGGCTCATATGCACTATATCCATATGAAGTTGAATTTCGCAGAGCAGGACTAACAGTGTTATATTCAAATAACAATCAAGAAAGTATGCAACGACTTGTAAATCAAGAGGTTGGATTTGTAATTGAAGAGCTTAATACCGGAATAGGATATCTGGAAAATACAGAAGGTGCTCAAAAAATTAATATCAAAATTCACGATATTGATCTGTTTCCATTGCCACTATTTGTGGTTGCAGCACATGCAAATCAAGATGCTGCAAATGTGATTTCTCAGATTAATGATTTGATTCGGAACAGACGGGAGTAGGGAACGCATTTATTCTGTAGGGAACGCATTTATTCTGTAGGGAACGCATTTATTCGTTCCTAGTTCCGAACGTGTTCCATATCGAATTAAGTACGAATAAATCCCGCCCCAAACAAACAAGATTAGGAGACAAACAAATGCAAACCACAAAACTAAAATGCTCTATTGGCGTAATGGCACATAACGAAGAAAACAACATTTCGATAGTTTTAAACACCTTATTACTTCAACGTTTAAAAACTGTAGAAATTGACGAAATTATCGTTATATCTTCTGGCAGCACCGACAACACCAACACCATCGTCCAAAGTCTGTCAGAAAAAAATGATAAAATTAAACTTTTTACACAGAAAGAAAGACGCGGGAAATCATCTGCAATAAATTTATTTTTATTAAAAGCAAAAAATGATATTTTAGTTCTTGTTTCAGCGGATGTTATACCGGGTAGTAATACAGTAGAAAATCTTGTAACACCCTTTAATAATAGCACTATAGGCATGACAGGTGGACGTATAATACCTGCAAACGAAAGCACTGATTTTGTTGGATTTTCCGTCAATCTTTTATGGAAACTCCATCATAAAATGTCTGTATTTAAGCCTAAACTAGGAGAAATGGTAGCTTTTAGAAAAGTATTTGACAGCATCCCTCGTGAATCAGCAGTAGATGAAGCCAGTATTGAAGCTCTGATAACGAAAGCAGGTCTTCGTTGTATGTATGTAGCCGATGCTGTAATCCACAATCAAGGTCCGCAAATATTAGAGGACTTTATCAAACAGAGAAAACGAATTGCCACAGGTCATCTTTGGCTTAAAAACAACCAGAACTATAATGTTACATCAAATTCTGTTTCTTTATTAATTGGTCTTTATTTACAAGAATGTGTAGAAAATCCGAAAGACATTATTTACATCACCGGCACTGCAAAATTAGAAATTTATTGTCGATTTCTTGGCTGGTTTGATTATTACATTAGGCAAAGCAATCCTTATATCTGGGAAATGATCAAGAGGTAGTCCGTAACAATGCTTAACTTATTATTAAAACTACCATTATTTAAACTTTTCTATTATTTTGGATTTCCCAAGATAATGCCAATAAGTTATACATTTTCTGTAAGTTATACGTGCAACTCGAAATGTTCTACCTGTTTTGTGCATAAAAAATCGGCAGTTGAACTTTCCTTAGCAGAATATCAACAAATATTCCGCAAAATTGGAAAATCACCTTATTGGGTTACTTTTAGTGGTGGTGAACCTTTTTTAAGAAAGGATTTTGTAGAAATTGTAAAATCTTGTTACGATTTTTGTAAGCCTAAGATTATTAATATTCCAACAAATGGGTCGCTTACTACTAAAATTTTAGAAAATGTAAAGGAAATTTTGCAGCATTGTAAACGTTCACAGATTATTATTAATATTTCAATTGACGGTATCGGCGAAGAACATGACACTATAAGAAATTTTCCGAACAGCTATGTGAGAGCAATACACACTTTTAGTCTGTTAAAGAAGATTTCTCCAAAGTCTGGTTCGTTAAGAGGTGGAGGTTTATCTGTTGGAATCCATACCGTTATTTCTAAGTTTAATGTGGAAAATTTTAGCAGAATAGCTAACACATTGATGGAATTTAAACCAGATCAATATATTACTGAGATTGCAGAACAAAGAAATGAATTAGGAACTATTGGTAAAGACATAACACCTGATCTACTGCATTATAAAGCGGCAGTTGACTTTTTACTTCATAGAATTAAACATACAGAATATAAAAAGCGTATGAATAGAATCGCTCAAACTTTTAGAATTGAATATTATAATTTAGCTCAGTCAATTATTAAGTTTAAAAGACAAATAATTCCCTGTTATGCAGGTGTAAACTCTGTCCAGATTTCTCCTGAAGGTAGTGTCTGGTCGTGTTGTATTAAAGCGAAAGAGATAGGCAGTTTAAGAAAAAATAACTATGATTTATATAGAATATGGAAAAACAATAAATTTGCAAAAGAAAGAGCGAATATAAAAGCGGGTAAATGCCATTGTCCCTTAGCTAACGCAGGATATACTAATATGTTAATGGATATTGAGGTTTTGTTTCGTGTGTTTCGCACCAGCTTTATCTCGCGCAAATTAAAGAGGTATAAAAATGAGAAAAAAACATTACATAGTAGCTATATTAATAATATTACCAATTATTTTATCGGTATATTACGTTTTTTTCAGAAACAACGAAATAGAAAAACATCTTGATAGAAGTCGCTATCTTTTCAATCAAAGAATTAGAAATATTGATTTAGACAGATTTCCTTTGCGTTTACAAATTGAATTTGAAAGATTGATAAGCAATTTCAACAATATACAACTTCAGAAAATATGGACTACTGAACTGGATTTTGATATAACACATCCCCCGTTTTTTGATGTAAGAAATATTTATCTAGTCAGTTTTGACAAAATTGCTGTTTATAATAAAAATGACATGAGCGCTGTCTGGGTGAAACAGTTTGATTATGATATTAAAATATTTTCTTTAATCGATGGTAATAATATATTAGTTGTTGATGATCAAGGCAGAGCTATGGCGTTAAACAGAAACACTGGAGATATTAATTGGAGGTTTAATATCGACAACAATATAGTTTTTCAAGAGATTAACACTGTCCCACATCAACCTTATCAGATTACATATAATGAAGATAGAAGGCTTATTACAAGTATTTTAGTTTTTCCTGTAAATAATGAAATAAGAGTTATTTGTAGTATAACAGGAGAATTATTTTTTAAATTAGATTTAGATGAGTATATTTATTTTCTCTCAGCTTACGACCCTGTAGATAACGCATTTTACGTGTCATACGGGAGCATGATTTCTAAAATATTTCTTGAAAAAAGATGATTTATGTCGATAATAATTTAGATTTATAAGAATTAAATGAGGTCATTTATGATAAGAATAGTTGTTCTAATTATGATTATTCTAATGGCATTAGACGGTATATTTCGTGATGGCAAGCTGTTAGAAGTTTTTTTAAGTCAGGAAATGCACATTCCTTTCTTTGTTAAAAGTGCATATTTTATTGTTATGGTAGGGGCTAGTGCGTTATTATTCCACGCTATTATCTGGGAATTTAATATTATGCCTAAACCTGAAGAAAAAAAGACTCCTCTACAAATAAAGCGTGAAGAAGAAGAAGCTGAACGTATAAGAATTGAAGAAGAGAAAATAGCACAAGAAGAAGCTGAAAAGAAACGTATAGAAAGAGAATTAAGGCGAGATGAAGAAATGTTAGAAAGAGCAAATGAAGACGAAGGAAGAAAATATTTTCTGTAGGGAACGCATTTATTCGTTCCTGTTCGGTTGGGGTTTCATCCTGTACGGAACGCATTTATTCGTTCCTAGTTCGGTTGTGTTCCCCATTTATGAAGGCACTCTAAAAAATAAATTTAATATATGAAATCATACCTTACACATGCCGAAGGTATGTGAAGCTATGTAGAAACGTATGCCCACACCACAAACCTGCATCCCGTAGGGATGCAACCAACGATTTACGCATTTTGTTGCATCCCTACGGGATGCGGTTAGTGTGTGTGCATCCGTTTCTACCTAGCTTCACATACCTACGGCATGTGTAAGGTATAAATATATATTTAATGGAATATTTAAATTGCCCTCATATATGCATCCCCAACACGATTTTCGCGCAAAAAAAGAGGCGCCCCGTAGGGCGCCCTGTGTATGAGGAGGTTATATGAACAGAATCTGTGGGGAAAGATTCTGTATATTAACAAACAGAGGTGCTACATAAATGTTACAAAAAAAATCAAAATATTTTTTCAAAAGTAAATATTTTTTAAGTATAGCCGCAACTGACACGTCATCAGCCTCTGGAATACAGCAGGATTTACGTATGTCACAGCGTCTCGGTTTCTGGGGGTTAAGTGCAATAACAGCAATAACATCGCAGAGTTTTAATTCAGCAGAATCGATAGATATTTTAAGTGAAAAAACATTCCAATCACAGCTTGAAATTATTTTTAAAAATTTTGAAATATCGGCAATAAAAATTGGAGTATTGCCAACAATCCGAATGGCAAATATATTAATTAAATATTTAGACAGCATAAATTGTCCTGTTGTATACGACCCAGTATCAGCCACTTCTTCAGGAATGGATTTGTTAAGTGATAACATATCAGATATATATAAAGTATTACAATCAAAATGTACAGTAGTAACCCCGAATCTTCCAGAATATAAGGTAATAAAAGATGTAAATAGTAGTTGTTATATATATATAAAAGGTGGACATAGCGATAAGTCAAAAATAGTAGAATATCTAATATCAGGGGAACATGAAACTAAATTTGAATTTGAACGACATAACTGGACATATAGTCGCGGTACAGGTTGTGCTTTTTCATCTTTATTAAGCATGTATTTAGTAGACAACAAGGTTGAAATAGCCTGTCGTAAGGCACATGAAACTTTGGTTGAAATATATAAATGAGCCCTCTCCAATCATGTAGGGAACGCATTTATGAGGGCACTCTAAAAAGTCCTACCTTACACATGCCGTAGGTATGTGTAGCTATGTAGAAACGGATACACACACACAAACCGCATCCCGTAGGGATGCAACGAAATGCGTAGATTGTTGGTTGCATCCCTACGGGATGCAGATTTGGTGGGTGTAATCGTTTCTACATAGCTTCACATACCTACGGCATGTGTAAGGTATGAATTTATATTTAATGGACTTTTTAGAGTGCCCTCATTTATTCGTTCCTGCTTCGGTTGGGATTCAATTCTGTAGGGGGCAAAAAAACACATAAATTAGGAGGTACAAATGAATAAAAAAGAACAAAAAATAGCATCAGCAGTAACAATAGCTATTGCTATAATCATGTTTGTTGGATTTTCTATTTCTAATTTGCCGGTACTTGAAAGGGCGCAAAAAACGCAAGAAAGGTCGCGAGATAATAGAAGAACTTTAAACTGGGGAAATTATGATAGCTCACCAGCGAATGAAGAAAGAGCACGCTCTTTTATCAGAGAACAGCTTGAAAACATTGATATTAACGCACAGATAGATTCCCAGCAACTTGATGAAATTTTAAGTTCGTTAGATTTTCCAGAAGACATTGATATTTCAGAAATCGACACTATAATTCAAGAAGAAATTAATAAATTCAATCTTGAAGAGCGTGGGGGTTTTTGGAGTTCATCTACAGAAGGTATTGATAATCAAAATGAAGTGCAAGAGTTTAACACTGAAGAAAATGTAAATGTTGAATATACAAACTCTACATCAAGAAACCAGTTTTTTAAAGTAAAATTTCTTTATACTGAAGATGATGGTATTGGATTTGAAATATACCACGAAGGCTCTGATGTACCAAGAATGATCCATAATGCCGACCCGATAATGATAAGAATTCAAGTGAATCAAGGTACTGTTTTTCAATTTCGCGGAATAGCAGTAAACAACGGTACTAGAATTCACCCTGTTAGAGATAGGGTGCCGATAATCAACAACCTTCTATCCTCTGGCGGCAATATTAATTTTAGAATTAGTTTTGGTATTGAAGACACAGCAAGTAGCTATTCGTTTGAATTAGAAAATGCTGAAGCCTTTACGGAGGTTTTTTAATCCTGTACGGAACGCGAATATGTCTGTACGGAACGCACCCAATTCTGTAGGGAACGCATTTATTCGTTCCTAGTTCGGTTGGGATCCCCATTTTGCCTGTACGGAACGCATTTATTCGTTCCTTCTTCCGTATTGAACAAAACCGAATTAGGAACGAATAAATGCGTTCCCTACAGAATGGGTTGGCATAATAAATAAGGAACAGTATGACTATATCTGTACGTGAATTAATTGAATTTGTATATCAAACTGGAGACCTTAATTTTTCTTTCAGTTCCGGTAACAGGATGTTGCAAGGTGCAGAAACTCATAGAACAATACAAAAACAACGTAAAGATAACTGGCAAAACGAAGTATATGTAAAATACACCGAACAACAGATAATTATTCATGGTCGTATAGATGGCATTCATATCACCGATGATATTACAATTGTAGAAGAAATAAAAACTTATGTAAGTAAACAAAATTTCCAACAATTTTTATTAAGCGATTACATTGATCATGATTACTGGTTAAAACATTCTGATATTTTTAATGATTATCAAAATAGTTTTATTGGTATTTCTTTTCTGCATTGGGCTCAAGCATTAATCTATTCTTTTATTTATCTGAAAAATAATGGGTTAAATGAGGTTATGTGTAGAGTTAATTATGTGTTTTACTCCCCCCTGCCCCCCTCAAAGAGGGGGGGGAAATCATCCCCCGGCAAAGAGGGGGGCAGTGGGGAGTTACACGAAGCAATAGTCTCTGAAAACTTCCTAACCATATTCTTTAACTACACATTTGAGAAATGGTTAAGCCACAATAGAGAGTTTAACGATTTAAAACAATCCGTTCAAGATAGTTTAATTGAATTAGAATTTCCTTTCAAATTCAGGTTCGAACAAAGAAAACTTGCAGTAGCAGTATATAGTAATATCAAAAACGGTAACAATCTTTATTCGCGTGCACCAACCGGAACAGGCAAAACACTAGCCACTATTTTCCCAGCTCTTAAATGTATGGGCGAAGAAAAAACAGAAAAGATATTTTATCTAACAGCTAAAACAGTGGGCAGAACAGTAGCAGAATCGGCAGTTCAACTTCTTCAATTGAAAGGTGCAAATATAAGATACTGTGTTTTAACGGCTAAGGAAAAAGCATGTTTAAAAGAATATCCATTGTGCGAACCGGATCATTGTGAGTACGCATTTGATTATTTTAAGAAGCAAAAACAAGCATTTGCTGAAGCATTAACAGTTAAAATATGGAATTACGACTATATTTACGAACTTTCTAAAACCTATGAATTATGTCCTTTTGAATTTAGTTTATATCTTTCTCAATACGCTGAGATAGTGATTTGTGATTATAATTACGCATTTGATCCAATTATTTATATTCGCCGACACTTTGATAATTTAAATCATAGTTATACATTTTTAATTGACGAATCTCACAATCTTCCAGATAGAGCCAGAGAAATGTATTCACGAGAGATTTCAACTGATATTTTAAACGAATGGCTTGATAATTTTCCATTAAAAAGATTAAAAATTTATAAGAAACTTATAGATTTAAAATTAATCATTATAAACTTGTCACCTGTTGATAAATCATTTTTTGTGCTAAAAGATTATCCAACTGCTGTAATATTATTGGTAGAGAGTATTATTGAACTTATTATAAAACAACTTGAAAAAAAGAACAAACCTTATCATAAATATTATTTGATTAAAATTTATTTTCAATTGCTGTTTCTGATTAATGCTGTTAAATCTATTACTAATGAACATGTGGTGTATTATAAAAGGGAGCAGATTGAGAACTCGGAACGAATAAATGCGTTCCCTACAGGCGATGAGAGGGGGGGGAGTAACAACTCATTACTTAAAATATACTGCCTAAACCCCAAACTTATATTTAATGAATATCTTAAATTTGCAAAATCAGCTGTCTTTTTTTCTGCTACTTTGCATCCTTTTAATTATTTTTGTGATATACTATCTGAAAAAGAACGCGATCAAAGACTTGCTTTAAATTCACCCTTTGACAGTAAGAAATTTGGGTTGTATCTTTATACCGGAATCAATACATTATACAAGTTTCGTGAAAACGCCTTTAAACCAATAGCTGAATTAATTATAAATGCATGTAATGTTAAAAATGGAAATTATTTAGTATATTTTCCGTCTTTTTCTTTTCTAAATAATGTCCTTGAACAAATACAGATTTGTGAAAATAATACTTTTTATACAACTATTCATGCTCAAAAAAGAACCATGACAGAAAAACAACGTGAAGAATTTTTAGATTTATTCAATGATACTAGTGTTGGGAAAATCGGCTTTGCTGTATTAGGTGGTATTTTTGGAGAAGGTATTGACTTATTAGGAGCTAAGTTAATAGGATGTATTATTGTAACAGTTGGATTGCCTTCTTTGGGTCCAGAAAAAGATTTGATAAAGAATTATTATAATTCTTTGGAGAAAACAAATAATTCAAAAGATAACGGATTCGATTATGCGTATAGATTTCCGGGGTTTAACAAAGTTCAACAAGCAGCGGGAAGAGTTATAAGGTCAGAAGAAGATAAGGGATTTGTGGTATTAATTGATCAACGTTATATAAATAATGAATATAAAATGTTGTACCCTAATGACTGGGGGCATTTTAAAGTGTTTAATAAACAGTTTTTGCTGGAAAAAGAAATAGAAAGATTTTGGAATGATTGAACTATCCTGTACGGAACGCACCCGATTCTGTAGGGAACGCATTTATTCGTTCCTTGTTCGGTTGGGCTCTCCATCTTGTCTGTACGGAACGCATTTATTCGTTCCTTGTTCGGTTGGGCTCTCCATCTTGTCTGTACGGAACGCATTTATTCGTTCCTAGTTCGGTTGGGATCAATATCGAACTAGGAACGAATAAATGCGTTCCCTACAGAAATGGGTGCGTTCCCTACAGAAATGGGTGCGTTCCCTACAGAAATGAGTGCGTTCCCTACAGAAATGGGTGCGTTCCCAACATATTTTAATTGGTTATATTAACCTTAATATTATCTCTAACTAATTGTAATCCTTGTACAATGACGTGTTCACCGGGGGTAAGTCCATCGGTAATTTCATAACTTAGCTCAGAAGCATTTCCAATAGTGACATTTCTTTTAACAGCAATTTCACCATCAACAATATAGACAAAATTTTGTCCATCAGAATCTCTTTGTACAACATTTCTAGGAACAACAATAGTGCTGAGATTGTTATATATAGCAATATTTGCTCTTCCTGTAACTCCGCTTCTAATAGCGTAATCGGCATTATTAATCTCAACATCAGCAGCGAAAGCATTGTGTTCTCTATTCAAAGAAAGCGCAATATTTGTAATTCTACCTTGTTTTTCAATATCATTCCATTTAAAATTAACAATATCATTTTGTCTTACGGAATTAATATCGTTTTCTGAAATCCAAATTCTTCCATGCAATGTGTTGTTTTGTGCAATGGTGAACAAATATCCACCAACTGTAACGCGTTCCATTTCCCTAACGTTAATGTCCGTGATCATGCCAGAGAAAGGAGCTCGTACATGAACAGCTTGTTGAACAGCGTCCCAGTTAGCTTCAGCTACGCGGAACTGAGTTTCCGCACTATCTAAATCTTGGCGTGAAACACCGCCGGTATCAAATAGGCTTCTCATTCTAGTAACTGTTTGCTCTGCCAGCTCAAAAGCGGCTTTGGCTTGAAAATAATTAGCCTGTACATTGTCCTGTGGAAAATTGATAATAATTTGGTCTTGTTGAACCATTTGTCCCAGTCGTGCATTTATAGTTTGCACCTGGTCAGCCACTTTTGAGTAAACGCGAGTTTCTCTAAGTCCTTGAACAGACATAGTATAATCAAGTTCTTGAATAAATTGTTCCAGGGCAACAATTTGAATTCTCACAGGCACGCCCTGTTCTCTGTAAATTTCTTCCATATTAGCTGGCGTACCTTCATTTTTGCCACAACTTAAGTTGAAGACAACAAATATGATAAGCAAGAAATAGCTAATAACTGACGATTTAGAGTAGATTGAGTTTTTCTGGGGGATGTTTTTTTCAGTCGATCTGATTTCCTTACGTGAAATGAGTGTGTTTAATCTCATTAAATTTCTCCTATTAAATTATTTAATTTTATTCCTAACGCCTTATTTAAAGCGTAAAAATCTTTTATTATTCTTATTTTTGCTTCTGCTAATGAAATTTGTGCTGCATTGTACTGAATTTGTGCATCGAAAACTTCTAATTGAATGCCAGCTTGATTTTGAAATCTTGCTTCAGCTATAGTTAATGCTCTTTCTGCTAAACTCATATTCAGTTCCTGAACATCCAGAAATTTTTTACTTGTACTAAACGATTGCCATGTTTGTCTAATTTCAAGATTGATAAGATCAGTAGTATTTAAAACATCATAATCAGCTTTTCTAAGTTCGTGTTTTGCTCTTAAAGCACGTGAGGTGTTGCTTAATCCTGTAAATAAAGGCATAGTAAATACCAATCCAACAGAGCCCATAGTACCAAAATCGTCTCCATGTATGCTGTATGAACTACTGTTAGAAGCGTATCTTGTAATATCAGCTTGCAGGAGTAAATTTGGTGCGAAGTTCATTTTTTCAGCATCAAGTTGAACTTGATAAATATCAGCCATAAGTTTAGATAGGTATAGTTCAATCCGATTTTCAGACCCTAGTTGTAAAGAATCTTCAAGGCTTATGTCAAATTGCAATGCTGTTTGCGTAATATCGTCTAAAAATGGCGACAAAACAACATCTCCAGAATGACCTATGATTCTATTAAAGTTTTCTTCAGCAAGATTTTCAAGGTTTTCATAAGTTAGAACTTCCGGCTGTAATCTTGAAACTTCAAGCTCGGCACGTAGTTTGTCGTATTCTGAAACTAAGCCTTGACTATATAAATTTGCAACTCTTTCAAAATGCAATTCTGCGTTTATAAGAGCTTGTCTTTGTATAGCCAATCCTTCTTGCACAAGAAATAAATCATAATAAGCGTTAATAACTGTAATTACAAGACTTTGTAGTTCAAGCTCAAATTTTCTTTCTTGTAATGTTTTAACGCGATCCAGTACGCGAATTCCATTGATTAATTGCCCACCTAAAAATATGGGCTGTGTTAAAGAAATTTGAGTAGCAAGGTTAGCTTCTTCTCGATTGCGACTGGATGGAACCATTCTTCCCATCAAAGTATCAAAAGTTCCTGCAATAATTTCTTCATTTCTTGTAATTGGGTCTTCAAGACTATCATGAAGTGAAAAAGGCTGCGGAACTACTGATCTGGGAAGATGATTTTTAGTAAGATTATACGTAGCATTAAGGTTTAATTGTGGAAATAACTGTCCGCGTACTTCATTGTAGTTTTTCTCTGCAATAATAACATCTTCTTTTGCCATGTTTAACTCGTGATTATTTGCAATAGCCATGTCAATAGATTCTGTTAACGTTATGCTATTGATATTAACGAAGTAACTAGCAAAAAAGAAAAATATTATAAGTTTTATTCTCATTCCTTTCTCCTATTAAATCTCCTATCGTAAGCTTGATAGGAAACAATATTAATATTGATTTCTATTCTAAGATTCGTCATCTAGAGCGATAAAAAAAAAAAACAAAAATTTGTCAAGAATTATTTATAATAATTTTTGAACCTATACAATTAATGGACATCTTTTCATCGAAAAAATATTCTTGACAAAAAATCATATTTTATATATATTGTCGCAGAATGGGGGGGAGGAACGAATAAATGCGTTCCCTACAGATAATTAAAAATAACGAGGTAAACAAATATGAACTCTCAAGATTTCAGTATGAGAAAAGAAAAAAATGAGGCTACTGTACGTTTCATCATTTCAGGACGTGTGAATGTATATAACGCTCCTATGATCCAAGCAGAGATTGAAGAAGAACTTAAATTAGGAAATAACAAAATCATACTAAACATGTGTCAGGTATATTTTCTATCATCCGCAGGTATTCGTGTGATACTAATGATGCACAAAAAAGCAACAGAAGCTAATGGTAGTTTCGGGATAGAACAACCATCTGAAAATGTAAAAAACGTGTTAGGAATGACAGCTTTAGAGGAAATGTTAATTTAAAATGATTTCTTTAAAGACAAAATTATTAACGACTTCGCTCGTTTTTTTTCTGGCACTTGGTATTACATTTTCTATATACTCGTATATAAATACAGTACTATACCAAAGGTTGCGTCTTGAAGGCATAAGAAAATCTATAAAGTACGAATCAGAACGTGCCAATCGGGCTTTACAAGATATCGAGCGTGGTGCAATGCAACTTGCGATAAACGGCTTGCTCTTTCAGATTTCTCAAGATGAAATAATAGGTGAAACAGCGGTTCTTGAATATCTGAAACGTTATCCGGCATCATTAGCAAGTGGATTTTGGTTTAAGCCTTATTCTTTTAATAATAGTAGTTATTTCAAAGGTGTTAATGCTTATATAGATAAAGACACTCATATTGTTCACCTTGATGTGATTGAAGATGATTATGATTATTTAGAGATGCAATGGTATTTAGAAATAATTGATCAAATAAAAACACCTTCAGACGTGGCTTGGGTAAAACCATATGTTGATGACACGACATATCGGTTAGTTATTACCGCCGGTGCTGGAATCTTCAATTTTGATAATGAGTTGATAGGTATATCTTCATTAGATTGGGAAATGGCTGATGTCATTAACGCTCTTTCAGATATTAAACCAACAGAAAACAGCATATTATCAATTTATGACCCTGATCATAATTTTATCATAACCAATACTCTGACAAGGTCTAGCACGTTTCCGGAAATTGTTCAGGACAGTGAATTGGAATATCGAAGACCAAGAATCATCAATTTAGCAGTAAACACATGGAAATCAGATTATGAAATTGAAGCATCTGTTGTCAGTATAGAAGATATACATTATTTTGCTATGAGTAGAAGCCTATGTAACGGCTGGGTTTTGAACGTTTATTCACCAATTAAAGAAATATTTTTCGAAAACAAACATTTAAAAATACAATACACTTTGATTCATTCTATTATTGCGATTATAGTTATGTTTGTAACATATTATGTTATTTCAAAAATAGTCTATTTTCCGATTAAAAAACTTATTTCTTCTGTTAACCAAATTTCGCTGGGGAACTTGAATTTAAGGACAGATATTAAATCAAATGATGAGATTGGTGCACTGTCAGATGCTTTTAATAAAATGACTAATGATCTTCAACAATCTATTGAAGCATATAAAAAAGAATGTATTGAAATTCAAAGAATAACAACAGAACTTAACATTGCTACTACTATACAAAATAGTATGTTACCAAACGTTTTTCCTCCTTTTCCCGATAGAACAGAGTTTGATATTTTAGCTATTATGCATCCGATGAGAGAAGTTGGGGGAGACTTTTATGATTTCTTTTTTATAGATCAGAACACGCTTGCGTTTTTAATTGCTGATGTTTCTGATAAAGGTGTTCCAGCAGCTTTATTTATGAGTCTTGCTAAAACTTTGATAAATATTAATGCTAACATAAATAAATCTCCAAAAGAAGTTTTTGAAATTGTGAATAATATGCTGTATGAAAAGAATGATATAGGGATGTTTGTTACTGCTTTTATGGGGTATTATAACACCGAATCTGGGAAACTAATATATGTAAATGCTGGACACAATCCGCCTTTGATAAATAATGAATATTTAAAATCAAAACCCTGTCCTTTACTTGCTTGGAGAAAAAACTCCGTATATAGAGAAGAAGAATTATATTTAAAGCCAAATGATATACTGTTTTTATACACAGACGGCGTGACGGAAGCTATGAATAAGGATTACGAATTATTCTCTGAAGAAAGATTGAACAATGTTTTAAAAAATTCTACAAATTCTTCTTTAGATGGTATTTTTAATGACGTTTTAGGTAGTTTAGAGGCTTTTGTTGGCGGTTCAGAACAAGCAGACGATATTACTATGCTTGCTTTAAAAATCAATCATTCAAATCATCCAGATGAGACTAAATTAGTTGTGGAAGCTAATATTGAAAAATTAAGTACAGTTATTGATTTTATAAATCACGAGCTAGATAAATTTGCTTGTAATGATAAAATAAAAAACAATATTAATATTGCTTTAGAAGAAGTTTTTGTTAATATTGCAAAATACTCTTTTGATGGTGACAACGGACTTGTAAATATTTATATGTTTAAAGTTAATGATGAAATTGTAATACGATTTGAAGATTGCGGCAAGCCTTTTAACCTAAAAGATCAACCTGACCCAGATTTAATGGCTCCGATTTCAGAGAGAAATATTGGAGGACTAGGAATATTTCTTGTCCAAAAGCTTACAGACAAACTAAGTTACGCAAGAATTGGAGATAAAAACGTTGTTACTATGAGCATATATATTTAAGTTTCAAGGCGAAAATTAGATGTAAAAAAATTATAAAAAAAAAATCTTGACATATTTACGCAAATAAAAATAATTGTTCAAATTAATGAAATTTAAGATTTACGGAGGACAAAATCAAATGACAAAAGCCGATTTAGTTAAAGATATTTCAACAGAAACTGGTATCATTCGTAAGGATGTTGCTATCGTTGTTGACGCTTTATTACACTCAATCAAAGAAATGATGAAAGCTGGAAGGCACATAGAAATTAGGCATTTCGGTACATTCAAACTAAAAATCCGCAAAGCACGCATGGGTCGTAACCCTAAAACAAGCGACCAGGTAGCAGTACCTGAAAGAGTTGTACCAACATTTAAATTCTCTCGTGAATTTAAAGTTGGGGTACTTAACAGTGTACAACCGTCACAACTAGAAGACAAATAACGCAGAGGAGGGTCTTAATGCCTTGCGGAAGAAAACGTAAACGCCATAAAATATCTACTCACAAAAGAAAGAAAAGGCTAAGAAAAAATCGTCATAAAAAGAAATAGTTAGCATAGGATAGGTTCCTATGTTTGCATTACCCCTCCCCCTCTTTGAGGGGGGGGGAGGACCTGTACGGAACGCATTTATTCGTTCCTAGTTCGGTTGGGTTCCTATTTATGCCTGTTTGGGTTCCATATGAGAACTAGGAACGAATAAATGCGTTCCGTACAGGCATAAATGGGAACCCAACGATACAGATTTTAGATTTTACCGCGAATTAGTTTATAAAATAAATTTACAGGAAACCCCATCACGTTAAAATAGCATCCATTTATTTTTTCAATAAATTGAGAACCGTATCCTTGAATTCCATATGCACCAGCTTTATCAAGAGGTTCTTTTGTTTCTATGTAACTATAGATTTCTTCATCAGTAATTTTCGAGAACTTAACACTTGTTTTTTCAGAAAATAAGAAAATATTTGTTTTATCATCTTTAACTATTTCACCAGCAAACCCTGTATAAACAATATGTGTTTTTCCAGATAGTTTTTTTAAAAATTCATATGCTTCTTTTGAATCTTTTGGTTTTCCTAATATAGTGTCTTCAAGATATACAATTGTATCTAAACCAATGATAATGCGGTTACCCGGTACTTCTTGAAGTGATTTTAATACAGACATAAATTTTGCAACTGCAATTCTTTCAACATATTTATTAGGTTTTTGGGGATCTGCAATAAAAATATCTTCATCAATTTCGGGTGATATTTGTTCAAATTTTAGTCCTAATTGTTTAAGTATATTAGCACGCCTTGGTGAGCTAGATGCTAATATTATTTGATAATTTTCTAATTTTTTATGTAGCATGGTGTTTTCTTTCCAATCCTGTAGGGAACGCATTTATTCGTTCCTAGTTCGGTTGGGTTCCCATTTATGCCTGTACGGAACG
>Ga0099364_10006330_pt1 | contig 17268 bp, 11 predicted proteins | sample TergutTh196P3_FD_73070 | JGI IMG/M metagenome (GOLD analysis project Ga0099364, IMG submission 73070) | Microcerotermes parvus P3 segment gut microbial communities from Pointe-Noire, Republic of the Congo - Th196 P3 | ecosystem: Host-associated > Arthropoda: Insects > Digestive system > Gut ... | reverse complement strand
GCATTAACCTTTTCGGTCAAATATTGAAGGTAAGTATACCTATTACGCTTACTGCCGCTTTTATGTCTATCATGATTGTGATTGATAACAGTATTGTACTCGGCAGACTGCAAGACGCGCTTGGGGTTTCAGAAGCAGGCGCAAGGGCATTGTTCGGCATTTATTCAAGGGCTCTCACGCTCTACAATCTGCCGCCCTCGATATTAGTGCCTGTTTCTGTGAGCATTATTCCCGCTATTGCGGCGGCTATTGCTGTCAAAAACAACGTTGAAGCAAAATCCATTATGCAATCGTCGATTAAGCTCGTAAACCTGATTGCCATGCCTGCCGCCATTGGACTTATGGTTCTTGCAACGCCTATTCTAACGGCTCTTTATGACGATCAAAGGGAAATTACATCACAAATATTGGTCATTTTGGGCGGCGCATCATTTTTTGTCTGTTTGCAATATATAACAACGGCAATACTTCAAGCAAACGGATACGAGAAAATTTCGCTTATAACATTTCCTATCGGAGCGGCACTCAAAATCACGCTGACATGGTTTCTTACCGGCAATCCCAACATAGGAATACTTGCTTCGCCAATCGGCACATTAGCGTGCTTCTCAACTATTTCCGTGCTTAATGTCATATTTATAATGATATTGCTCAAGGACAGCAGACCTAAATTTACAAAAATATTTTTAGGTCCTGCCATATGCTCGCTTATTATGGCGGGGATAGCTTTTGGTGTTTACGAGCTAATCAGCCGATTTATGCCAGGCGTGATTAGCAGCGTTCGTTTTGAAGCTGTAGCTTTTCTTTCCGCCGCTATTCTTGTCGGGGTCATCGCCTATGCTATACTTATAGTTATTACTCGAACAGTTACAACGGAAGATGTAAAACTGCTCCCAAAGGGCGAAAAAATAGGAAAACTGCTGAGAATAAAAGACGGATAGATTGCGGACTTTTCCCGCCCTCTATTGATGTTTTTGTCGGTGGTCAAGTGAGCGTTTTACATAGGCTTGCGAAAAAATCAATGTTTTTAACAAATTTTTTGAAAAAATGTGTATTTTTGGGCATTTTTTGATGATTTTAGCCTTGCAGAAAGTGTAAAAGTATGGTAAATTTTGTAAACAAACTCAGATACGATTTTTCTGACCTTAGAGAGCTTATGCGTATTCTGCGAAGTCCTGAGGGTTGTCCGTGGGACCGTGAGCAAACTCACAAGAGTATTCGGCGGAATTTGTTAGAAGAAGCATACGAAGCCGCGAGCGCGATTGACGAGGAAAGCGCGGAGGATTTATCTGAGGAGCTTGGAGACATTTTACTGCAAGTGCTGTTTCACTCCGACATAGCCGAAGACAATGAATGTTTCTCGCTCGACGACGTAATTGATGTAACTTGTAAAAAACTTCTGCGGCGACATCCGCATGTGTTCCGTGACACTGAGGTTTCAAACGGCGAAGATTCCCTCAATGTATGGGAGCAGGTCAAGCGGGAGGAAAAGAATCACGAAACAACCGCCGCCGCAATGGACTCCGTAGCGCGTGCGATTCCTGCACTATGGCGAGCCGAGAAGATTCAAAAGAAAGCGGCAAAAACGGGTTTTGACTGGCAGGACTACACCGGAGCTTTACAGGCATTACACTCGGAGCTTAATGAATTAGAAAGCGCGATTGCCGCAGATGACAAGGAAGCAATCAAAGAGGAGCTTGGAGATTTACTCTTTTCTGTTGTTAATACGGCACGATTTCAAGGTGTAGACCCTGAGGATGCCTTAAATGCTTCAAGCGACAAGTTTGTATCACGGTTCAGACACATTGAAAGCACTGCTTCAAAGCAGGGTAAAGCACTCTCGAACATGACTCTCGATGAAATGGAAGATTTATACATTCAAGCAAAAGAGGAGCGCACCCATGCTCGCACGGACATGACTGAATGAATTGGGGTTAGGGCGAAGCAGTAATCAAGCGGAATTAGAGAAGTGAATTTCACATCTTTAATATAGAAAGACCAAAATTTTAGGAGGACTAATACAAATGAACAAGACAGAACTCATCAACGCTATCTCAGCAAAATCCGGCCTTACAAAGAAAGACAGTGAAAAGGCCCTCGCAGCAGTCATCGACTCCATCTCCGATGCACTCAAAGCCGGTGACAAGGTTCAACTCGTAGGCTTCGGTATTTTCTCAGTTAAAGACCGCGCCGCACGCATTGGCCGCAACCCCAAGACAAAAGCAGAAATCAAGATTCCTGCAACCAGAACCCCCGTATTCAAGGCAGGCAAATCACTCAAGGACGCAGTTGCGAAATAGGTTTGTATTGAGTATTCTTTTGTTACTTACAACCGTATTTTCAATTAAAGGCAGTGGAATCCGCGCCAAGGCGTGCGGAAATCCACTGCCCGAGTTCTAATGTGCGATAGGTAGTGTGTGAAATAGATTGCTTCAACACTAACGCGCAGGATTGAGGGCATTATGCGAATTGATAAATTCTTAAAAATTTCAAGGCTGATAAAACGCCGCACGATAGCAAACGAGGCTTGCGATGCAGGGCGTGTTTGCGTAGGCGGACGTGCGGTAAAGGCATCTTATAGTGTTTCACCGGGCGATATTATCGAGATTCGTTTCGGTGAAAGGACATTAAAGGTCGAGGTATTGACTGTCAGCGAACACGCGACAAAAGCAGATGCCTCTGCAATGTATCGTGAGGTCTAAGTCAGCACCTCCACTTTATGCCCGCTGTAGTAGGTTTGTCCGTAGTTAAGCTCTCTATAGGCTTGACCGAGAAGCTCTGATACCGTCACAATTTGATAACCCTGTATCAAAAGTTCGGGGATTATGCGCTGATATGCTTCCCGTGTGGACTCGTAAAGCTCGTGGCTGATAATTATCGCCTTGTCGCTTACCTGTTCCATTATAAGCTCATAAATAGCCTCAGGGTCGTCATGCTTCCAATCCTCAGCGTAAACATTCCAAGTAATCATGGAAAGCTCCAGCTCCTCAGAAACGCCTTTCATGGTGTCACTAATCGCGCTGTACGGCGGTCTGAATATGGGAACTGTCACTCCGACTGCCGCTTCAATGGCTGCCTGTGTTGCTTCAAGCTGTATTCTGACATCATCCGCATTCATTTTTGCTAAATTCTTATGATTCCACGAATGTCCCGCAACCTCACAGCCCATTTCGACAGCACGCCTTAGCGTTTCACCCTGCGTATGGACAAGATTGCCTACCGTGAAGAATGTTGCGCGAACTCCGTATTGCTCTAACAAATCGAGAATTTCATCTGTATGATTGCCGGGCCCGTCGTCAAATGACAATGCGATGGTCGGCTTGTTTGGGTCTATGGGTCCGCTTTGCTTCGGAGCTTCGGGGGGTGGTTCTTCTTCGCCGCCGTCGGGGTCACCGTCCGTGTCGCCGTCCGTGTCGCCGTCGAGGTCGCCGTCTGCGTTGCCGTCAGGGTCGCCGTCTGCGTTGCCGTCAGGGTCGCCGTCCGTGTTGCCGTCAGGGTCGCCGTCTGCGTTGCCGTCTGCGTTGCCGTCCGTGTTGCCGTCGGGGTCGCCGTCCGGGTCGCCGTCCGTGTTGCCGTCAGGGTCGCCGTCGGGGTCAGGTGTAGGCGTGGGTGTCGGTTCCGGCGTAGGGGTAACCTCGGGCGTGGGTATCGGCATTGAGGGCAGAGGTGCGCCCTGTCTTATAAGCAGAGATGCGCCCAAGTCCTCGTATGGCAATAAAACCGTAAGCGACGGAAAACTGTCCGGCAAAAATTCATTGTGCGGTAAAAACACCTTGATTCCCTCATGGGTTATGAGCAGATAAGACAGCCAACTCTCGTCCATATATATATGATACCCGTCTGTTTTCGGATGCTCAACGAGCAACCTCAAGCTGAGAAGCGATAAAACAGCCTCAGGCTCGGCAATGTCTAAAATATCGCTTGGCTCTAACAGCTCAAACCGCGTTAAATCAATATTAAAGGTTTTGATTATCTCTAACTCTTGCCCTGTCGTGTGATAGCTGTACTCACCGAATTGGTGTATACCCGCATACCTGTTGTCAATGAGGTAAGAGTTGAACTGTATGTTTATCTCTCCAAAATCAGTCGGGCCTACAGGAACCTCCGTATAGTAATTGAGTGCCATGCCGTCAAAGAACTCCTGCGCCCACTCTTTTATAACCCCGTCTGTCGGATTTCCCGCTTGCGGGTAACGGATATAAACATGCAGCGGGTCACTGTTGTGAATAATACTGTTGTTGTACCCGTATTCTATTACCGCAGGAGGCCCGATTTCTGTGAAAACAGGGTCGAGCTCCTCCGGAGTGTTATCAATGGGAAGCGGCGGCGGTGGTGGTGTAGGCTGTGAGTCAAAATCCGTCAGCACATAAGCACCTGTGGCATAAACAATGCTCATCAGCACGAGAAATCCCAACAAAATAAAGATTCGTTTTGTAATTATCATATTATTTTACTGTTTCAACTTTCAAACTTTTTGCTAAGGATTCGGCATATTCAACAAGCTCGTCGGTGCAAGGCGGAGTTCCTTCCATCATCTCTATCATATTGAGGGCCGCGTATTTATCTACGTCAAGTTTACGGTATTTTACCATTTCCGCCTTTACTTTTCCACCCATATTTCTTATCAAACGAAGCCGCCCCTTTATTTCGTCCTCGCTGTCATTGATTCCTGGGACAAGTATCATGCGAACAATCATATCCTTTCCCATTTCGGCTATACGCATTGCGTTTTCCAAAATCAATTGATTGTCCACACCCGTATACCGCTTATGCAAATGCCTGTTGAGTGCCTTTATATCGTATATCACAAGGTCAACAGCCTTTACTAAGGGCTCTATTTTCCCCCATGGGAAATATCCCGCCGTAGCAAGCGCAACGTGTACCTCCGATTTTTTCAGGATTTTTGTTACTCTGCAAAAAAACTCGGTCTGCACGGCGGCATCTCCGCCTGAGTATGTGACCCCGCCCCCTGATTGGTCGTAATATTGCTTGTCGAGCAGAAGTCTTGAGGCAAGCTCTTTTTCAGATACGACTTCTCCTATTTCCGCGTATGCTTCGTAATAACAGGTTGCGGCTCCGCCTGATTGAGTTACGCACGAACCGCACCCGATACAGCGATTAGGGTGGTACAGAAACTTCGCGGCATCGCCCATGAGTTCAGGGTTAAGACACCACAGGCATTTCATCGGACAACCGACAGCGTACACGGTTGTTCGTATTCCCGGCCCGTCCGTAATGCTGTGTCTATGAATTTGTGATATAAATCCGTCCAAATACCGTCACTCCTGTAGCGTTTATTATACCACATCACAGCGATTTGTAAAGTTGAGGGACAAACTCAGGACAAATGTTCGGGCAAAATATGTTGACTTTTGTCTGTTATATAAAGTATAGTCAAGAGAATAAAACAACGGAGGTTTTTGCCTTGAAAAAAGAAAGTTATGACAAAGCGAAGTGGATGCCTGTTTTTATTCTCGGAGTGCTTTTGATGATAGTTTACTATGCTCTGGGCAACCTCGACATTATAACGGGCGCAATTGGACAGTTTTTCAGCTTTATTTCACCCTTGTTGTATGGCATACTTTTCACCTATTTCCTGTATAAGCCGCACTCCTTTCTGGAGAGAAAGCTCAGTAAGGTGAGAATTAAGAAATTCGTATTTATTTCTGAACGCGCAAGGGGAATCAGCACCATTCTTGTGTTTTTCCTGTTGATTGCCCTCGTCAGCTTCGTGCTGTCCTTCCTGCTTCCTGTTATTTTCAAAAATGTTGTTGACCTTGTCAATAACATACCCATGTACTTTCAGGCTATATTGGATTTCTTTGATAATCTGCCCGACGATTCGCTTTTCGGAGGTTTTGATGTCATTGCCATGCTTCAAGAAAATCTCGGCATTATTCTTAACACCGTTGTAACCTCCGAGAATATTGAAATGATTGCTACGGGGGCTGTCAGCTTTGCGGGCGGTATATTTAATGTTCTTCTGGGGCTTGCGCTTTCACTATACATTCTGCTTGACAAAGGGAAGATTAAAAATTACTTCATACGTTTGAATCGCGCTGTGTTTAAGAATGAAAAGAAAAGAGATAGTGTTGCCAGATATTTTACTTTGGTAAACAATGTTTTGCTTACATTCATCGCCAGTAAAGGGCTTGACAGCTTAATCAACTTTACGGTAGTTACAACCTTACTGCTTAGTTTTAGAGTGGAATATGCGGTTCTTTTGGGTATGGTCGCGGGTTTGTTCAACTTCATTCCCTATGTCGGCTCGATTATTGCTACCGTGATTATAAGCATTTTGGCTCTGCTTACCTGCGAGCTTCCCATTGCGATTGCCGTTTCACTCTGTTTACTGGTTTTCCAACAGCTCGACGGCAACTTTATAGAGCCTAAGATTATGAATACTTCGTTGAAAATCAACCCGATATTGGTTATTATGGCGGTCGTGATAGGCGGTGCATACTTTGGCATTGCGGGTATGTTCCTCGGTGTTCCTATTACCGTTATCATTATGCAGATACTGCAAGAGTTCATTTCTTCATCAGAAACCGTCGCTGAGTCAGACGACAGCCGCAGATAGAGGTGCGGGGTTCTGCGGGGGTGCGGCGAGGTTCTGCGGGGGTTAGCCCCATTGAGTCAGACGACAGCCGCAGACAGGCGGTTGTGATAGAAAACTTAGTCCCTGCGATTATGCGAAAAATCCCCCGCTTCGTTTGAGGCGAGGGATTTTGCCTGTTAATTGCTAACTACAGACTTCAGCATTGCTTACAGCAGGTGGAATGACATTATAAGCCCTGCAAAGACTATGGAAACCATCGCGCTGAGTTTCAATAGTATGTCAACGGACGGGCCGCAGGTGTCTTTTAAGGGGTCTCCGACGGTATCTCCTACGACAGCGGCTTTGTGCGCTTCGGAGTTTTTCCCGCCGTGATTACCCGCTTCTATGTATTTCTTCGCATTATCCCACGCTCCGCCTGAGTTTCCTGTAAAGATAGCCATCATAAATCCGCTTGCCGTAGCTCCCATCAAGTACCCGACAACACCGTTAGGTCCGAGTATAAGCCCTGTAACAATCGGCGCTATTACCGAAAGCAAGGCGGGGAATATCATTTCTCGCAGAGAACCCTTTGTGCATAGGTCAACGCATGTTTCGTAGTCCGCTTCTACGCCCGGTTCTCCTGCCAACAGTCCTTTAATCTCGGCAAACTGGCGGCGCACTTCTTTAACAACGGTCTGTGCCGCTTTTCCTACGGAGTTCATAAGCAGTGCCGTAAAGAAGAACGAAATCATTGAGCCGATAATAACGCCTACAAGCACGGTGGGGTTGTTGAGTGCTAAATCAAGACGATAATTTGGGTCAATGAAGTTAATCCTGTCAATATAAGAGGCGACCAGAGCAAGTGCCGTCAATACTCCGCTTCCGATAGCGAAGCCCTTACCAACGGCGGCTGTGGTGTTGCCGAGAGAGTCCAGCGCATCTGTTCTTTTGCGGACTTCGGGGTCGAGCTTTGCCATTTCGGCGATACCCCCTGCATTGTCCGCTACAGGCCCGTAAGCATCGTTTGCGAGGGTAAGCCCAAGGCTTGAGAGTAAACCAACGGCGGAGATACCAATTCCGTACAATCCCAATGTGGGCTCTGAGCCGCCGCCTGAAATGAAGTAGGATACTAAAATCGAAGCGCAGACAATCAGAACAGGAATAGCGGTAGACATCATACCCAAAGATAATCCGCTTATCATCAGTGTTGCTGTTCCTGTTTTGGTAGATTCCGCAAGTTTTTTCGTAGGCCCATAGTTGTCTGAGGTGTAATACTCCGTAATAAATGCGATACCGACACCCGCCGCCAAACCTGAGAGCACCGCTCCATATATGCCTATGTGTTCACGTCCGAGCATAAACCACACGAGCGGAAACGCAAGAACGGCTATTGCGATAGCTGAAAAGTTCGTGCCGCGCCGCAGTGCTGATAAAAGTGCTTTTTGGGTCGCGCTTTCCTTCGTGCGTACTAAGAAAGAGCCAATGACGGAGCAAATGACACCGATACCTGCCATAGCCATGGGGATTGTGACTGCCGCATCCCCTTGAATACTTCCGCCGTCTACGCCGCCTATCGCGCTTGCCGCGGCGACACCCAATGCGCAAGAAGCAACTATCGAACCGACGTATGACTCGTAAAGGTCAGCTCCCATTCCTGCAACGTCGCCCACATTGTCACCCACATTGTCCGCAATTACGGCGGGGTTACGCGGGTCGTCTTCGGGGATTCCCGCTTCAACCTTACCGACAAGGTCAGCTCCCACGTCAGCCGCTTTGGTAAAGATACCTCCGCCCACGCGGGCAAATAAAGCGACGGTAGAAGCACCCATTCCGAATGTAATCATTGCGGCGGTAATTTCCTGTATGGGAAGACCAAACGCATATTTTAACAGATAGTACCATGCCGCAAGGTCAAGCAAGCCCAAACCGACCACGACGAAGCCCATGACCGAACCTGCGGAAAAAGCGACACGCAGACCGCTGTTCAGGCTGGTCCTGCACGCTTCCGCCGTGCGGGTGTTAGCGGCAATGGCGGCTTTCATGCCTATAAACCCGGCAAGACCTGAGAACGCCCCGCCTGTTAAAAAGGCAAACGGGACAAACCAAGTGAGAAACTCAAAGACAGCCATTACGCACAAAATAACAAACATCACCGCAAACACAATGGCGATGATGGTGTATTGCCTTTTCATAAAGGCATTTGCCCCCCGACGAATTTTTGTTGCAATACTAATCATTTCGGGTGTTCCTTCGGGATATTTGCGTAGCTTCGTAAAAAGATACGCGACGAAGCCGAGTGCTAATGCTGCGCCAATTGGGGTGAGAATCATTAAATCCACGTTCAAACTCATTTACCTTACTCCTTAACTATATTTTATATTTCAACGCAATTACTTTGTAATTGACCATTGACAATTATATGAATTTTTCGCAAAAAGTCAACCGTTGTTCGCGCATTTGTCTGCGTACTTGTCCCGAACATTTCTCTGCGTGTTTGTCCGTACATTTCTCTCGGACACCCGCGCATTTACCCGTGATTTTGTCCCGAACTCCCGCGCATTTGTCCGTGCATTTCTACGTGTTGACTACCCCGATGTCCATTCTGAAGGTTTTCCCCTCGAATTGAATTTTTTCTATGTCCTTATAAGCGATGTCACGGGCTTGCTCAAAATCAGCGGCAAGGGCGGTCACGGCAAGCACTCTGCCGCCGTCGGTTACGGTTATACCGTCTTTATCAGCCGTGCCTGCATGAAACGCGATACTCTCCGTCGCTGTCGGTATGGTTATTTCAAAGCCTGTTTTATACTTGCCGGGATAACCTTTTGATGTTACAACTACACATACAGCATATTCTTTCTTCCAAACAGGAGTAACCTTACTCAGTTTTTTGTCGGCAATCGCTTCCATTATCTCAAACAGGTCGGAGTCAAGGCGCGGGAGCAGAGCTTCTGTTTCGGGGTCGCCGAAGCGGGCGTTATATTCCAAAACCTTCGCGCCGCTTTGTGTCAGAATAATCCCGATATATATAACTCCGCGATAATCGAAGCCCTCTTGCTTTATGCCTGCGAGTGTTTTTTTCGCTATGTCGGCACAGCTTGCTTTTATGTTGAGATTATCGTCATCTCCGCTTTGCGTGTAGTACGGGGAGGGTGATATGCTGCCCATTCCTCCCGTGTTTAACCCCATATCGTTATCTAAGGCGCGTTTGTAGTCGCTTGCTGTTTCCATTGGGATAATCGTTTCGGAGTCGGTGAAGCACAGAAGCGACACCTCTTTGCCTGTTAAAAACTCCTCAATAACGACACGTTTACCCGCTTCTCCGAAAACACCTGTTTCCAACATATCTCGCAGAGCTTGTTCGGCTTCTTTTCTGTCCGCGCAAATAACAACGCCTTTTCCCGCCGCAAGTCCGTCCGCTTTGATAACTATCGGATAACCGCTTCGGTCAAGGACGTTCATTCCGTCCGCTATGTCGGTTACTTCATCGTAGTTAGCGGTTGGTATTCCGTATTTTCGCATAAACCGCTTGGCATAAGCCTTGCTGCCCTCAAGAGTTGCTCCGCTTTGGTCGGGTGCAAAGATACGCAATCCGTGTTTGCGGAAAACATCGGCGATTCCGAGAGTGAGCGGCTGTTCGGGTCCCACAACGGTTAAATGTATGTTGTGTTTTTCTGCGAAATCGGCAAGCCTTTCCACTTCGCCAACTGAAATACCGATATTTTCGCCGATTTGCGCTGTGCCCCCGTTGCCCGGTGCGAAATAAAGCTCCACATTGGGGTTTTGACTTAGCTTCCACCCTATGGCGTGTTCGCGCCCGCCACTTCCGACGACCAACACCCTCTGCTGTGACAGCATTATCGGGTTTTTTGCGAGTTCTTCAATATCGCCTTTCGCAAGAGCTTTCACCGCCCTGACAAGCACCTTATGTTCTGTCCTTAGGACACGTTTTTGCAGTTTTAGCGCAGTGTCACCTTGTAAAACAGGCACTTCTCCTTGCACCAAAACCGCGCCCGTGTCCACGCCGCAGTCAACGATATGAGCCGTCGCCCCCGTGACGGGGACGGCGGCTTTAAGAACAGCCTCATGCACCCTTATACCGTAATAGCCCATTCCGCCGAACGCAGGCAGAAGTGCGGGGTGTATGTTAATGATTTTTCGCGGGTAGGCGTTTATCAGCTCCGAGGGGACAATCGCGAGATACCCTGCAAGCACTATCCCGTGAATGTTTTTTTCCTTTAGCGTAGTGAGAAGCTGCGAGGTGTCTTTTGAAGCTATGACAATATTTGGTATGCCGTGTTTTTCTGCTCTTTTTAATCCGTACGCGCTTTCGCGGTTGGAAACCACAAGAGCGACTTTCGCGCCCGAAATGTCCCCGCGCTCTGTGGCATCAATGACGGACTGTAGGTTTGAGCCTGAGCCGGATATCAGAACAGCAATGTTAAATAATGGCATTATACTTTACTTCTCCGAGAGATACTCCTCATATCCGAGTTTTTGGAGCTTCTCATTTTTCGCTACAATTGTGTCGTTCATATCTTTCTTGAACTTTTCTAATTTGTCTGCAATTTCCTTGTTGCTCACCGACAGTATTGATGCCGCTAAAATCCCTGCGTTTCTTGCGGCGTTTATTCCGACGGTTGCAACGGGTATTCCCGGCGGCATTTGCACGATTGAGTACAGGGAATCCACACCGTCTGTTGCCGTCGATTTGACAGGAACACCAATAACTGGCAGTGTCGTGAGAGCCGCCAGCACTCCGGGCAAATGTGCACTGCCGCCTGCTCCCGCAATGATAACAGACACACCTCTATCTCTTGCTGTTTCGGCAAACTCACACGCTTTTTTTGGTGTTCTGTGTGCGGAAAGGGCTGTTACATCAAAGGGTATATCCATTTCCTTCAGAAAATCCGCCGCCGCTCTCATAATCGGCAGGTCGGAATCGCTACCCATGATAATGCTGACTTTCATTTTTGACCTGCCTTGTATTATTAAGAGTAGTAGTGATTATTGTCCCTCTCCAAGGACCTGCCTTGCCCCGTCCTTACTTTGCGTAATCCTCTACCTTACGTTCCCGTAGCAGAGTGACCTTAATTTGTCCCGGATATTCTAATTCCGCTTCAATTTGTTTTGCTATGTTGCGGGCGAGTAAAATCATTTGGTCTTCGGAAACCTCGTCAGGTCTGACCATAACGCGAATTTCACGCCCTGCTTGAATTGCGTAAGCATTGTCAACACCCTTGAACGAGCAGGTGATTTCCTCAAGTTTTTCAAGCCGCTTGACATAGCTTTCGATATTCTCGCGCCTTGCGCCCGGACGTGAAGCTGAGATAGCATCCGATGCCTGCACGATACAGGCAATTATTGTCTTTGCTTCTACGTCGCCATGATGCGCATGAATCGCGTGCAAAACCTCGTCATTCTCTTTGAATTTCTTTGCCAGTTCAACGCCGATTGTGACGTGGCTTCCGTCGGTTTCGTGGTCAATCGCTTTCCCAAGGTCATGCAGAAGTCCCGCACGTTTTGCCGTCATAACGTCAGCACCAAGCTCTGCGGCGAGAAGCCCCGAAATGTGTGATACCTCTATTGAGTGGTTGAGCACGTTTTGACCGTAGCTTGTGCGGAATCTCATTCTGCCGAGAGTCTTTACAAGCTCAGGATGCAACCCGTGTACGCCTGTTTCAAATGTGGCGCGGTCACCCTCAGTTTTAATGGTCACATCAACCTCTCGCTTGGCTTTTTCGACCATTTCCTCAATTCTTGTCGGATGAATACGCCCGTCTAAGATGAGTTTTTCCAAAGAAATTCTGGCAATCTCGCGGCGGACGGGGTCAAAGCCTGACAGGGTGATTGCTTCCGGCGTGTCGTCGATAATCAGGTCAACGCCTGTGAGCGTTTCAATAGCGCGTATGTTGCGCCCCTCACGCCCGATTATACGCCCCTTCATTTCGTCGTTCGGCAACGGCACAACAGAAACGGTTGCTTCGGCAACGTGGTCTGATGCGCAACGCTGTATCGCCAACGAGATTTGCTCGCGGGCTTTGGCATCAACCTCTTCCTTCATGCGGTCTTCAATTTCTTTGATTTTCATTGCCGCTTCATGTGTCACCTCAGATTCGAGGTTCTTAATGAGCAGAGCCTTTGCTTCCGCAACCGTGTAGCCGGAGATTTTTTCAAGCATTTCAAATTGCCCGCGTTTAATCGCCGTAACTTCTTCGTGAGCTTTTTCGAGTTCAAGTCTTCTTTTCTCGACTACTTCGGTTTTATTTTCGATAATCTCTGTTTTTTTGTCCAGCATCTCCTCTTTTTGACGGAGCCTGTGTTCTTGCTTTTGCATTTCAGAGCGGCGTTCTCTGACTTCCCTGTCGTGTTCACTGCGGCTCTTGTGGATTTCCTCTTTTGCTTCGAGCAGTGCTTCGCGTTTTTTGTTTTCCGCGCTTTTAATCGAGTCGTTGATAATTCTTTTTGCTTTTTCCTCTGCGCTTTGTATCTCGCGTTCTGATACTTTCTTACGATAAACGATACCAAGATAGAAGAAAACGACGGCTGCCGCGCCTACAGCAGCGACGATAATTGCAATCCATATTCCGTTTGCCATAATTTATATAAACACCTCCTTTAAGGTTATCTAAGACATTTTATAGTTTGCACCCCTTGCTGTCAAGCAGAAATTCTATTTCTTGACAATATCGCGCTCACAGTTTAATATTGATATGAAAAAGCGATGGAGAGGTGTCCGAGTGGTCGTAAGGTGCAGCACTGGAAATGCTGTGTAGGGCAACCTACCGCGGGTTCGAATCCCGCCCTCTCCGCCAACGTCTGCTTGCCTGTTTTCACGTTGACCCTCCTATGAAAATGGTATTGCGGACGTAGGTCAAGAGCAAAATGCTCAAGACCGCGTCCGCTGCTATTACTATAGCAAATACGTGTGGGTTTATCGGGAACAATACACAAATACGAAGCGAATTAATTTCTATGTTGAGTTTACAATGTGGCGGCATTGTGATATATTTGCTTTATGGAAAAAGACAAATCCGTCAGATTGTACAAAGAAAGACTTTACACGCGCAAAAGGGCGGGCTGATTGACATGAAAGAATACTTTCAGAGAAAATTGAACCTCATCAAAAGCGAGTCGGTAGAGTATATCAACTTTTATTTGATTTCCTTGCTCGCAGCCTTGCTGTACCTTGTGCACTGTACGGCTTTCTTGCTGTTCGCTTATCACCCGATACTCATTTTGACGCAGGTATTAAGCATCTGCATATGCGTCACGGCGTTTTTGCTGAACCGGGCGTACAAGACGCGGGGTGCTTCAATTCTTATGGTTGTGCTCATTTGCGCATCGATCAACATCTGGGCGGTCATGGTGGACACAGGGGTCGTGATGCGATGGTACATGGTGCTCACGCTGGGGCCTCTGTACTTCTTTAACATCCTGAATAATCGCGACAAGGTCATACTGACAGTTTTGTTATTGCTCTCATTCTCGTCTTCCACGGTTTTTTCGTATTGGTATGAGCCTGTGGTGCGGATGGCGCATGCCCCGATATATAACACAGCTACCAGCCTCGTTATATTCTTTTCCATAGCGATGGAGTTGGTTTTGTACAAATTTGTAAACGACAAGAGAGACAGCGAATTGCAGCGCGTGGGCACAATTTTAGACAACATCGAGTGCGGCATCGTGATCGTTGATGCTGAAACCCATTCGCTTTTGGACTTAAACCCTGTCGCCGAGCGTATGTTTGGGGGAAGCAAGGAGTCGATTTTGGGGGCGGTGTGCCATAATCTTATTTGTCTGGATGCGGAAGGCGCCTGCCCAATCACAGACTTGGGGCAAGACATCGACCGCTCAGAATGCGCCTTAGTTAGAGAAAACGGGGAGACAATCCCGATTATCAAGTCGGTGGCGAAGATCCAATACAATGGTCGCCCTGCGCTGCTTGAGAGTTTTACAGATATTTCCAGCCTGAAAGAAGCCGAAGAAAAATTGCGTCTGTTTGAGATTACCGAGCAATCCAACCGCGCTAAGAGCGATTTTCTGTCACGGATGAGCCACGAGATGCGGACGCCGATGAACGCCATTATCGGTATGGCGAAGATTGCCGAGGGGACGGAAGACATTAGCAAGTTAAAGCACTGCCTGTACACGATTGACATCTCCTCGTCGCATCTGCTCGGCATCATCAACGACATTCTCGATATGTCCAAAATCGAGGCCGGCAAGCTGGAACTCGACTACGCGCCGTTTACGATTGAAAAGATGCTGGCAAAAGTGGACGGCATCATGGTCGGGCAGGCCAAAAGCAAACAAATCGATTTTTCCATTGTAAAGGACGTAGGCGCGGAGGGGCAGTATGTCGGCGACGAGCTGCGGCTAACCCAGGTCATCATTAACCTCCTGTCCAACGCAGTCAAATTCACGCCGAATGGCGGCAAGGTCACTCTGTCGGTTAGTGAGGACAGACAGGGCGATGGCTTCGGTGTTCTCCGTTTCTTGGTTTCCGACACCGGCATCGGCATGACTGAGGGGCAGCGCGGCAAGCTGTTCAAGGCGTTTGAACAGGCGGACGGGAGCATCACCAGGAAGTTCGGCGGCACAGGGTTGGGCCTTGCCATCTCAATGAGCATCGTGGAGAAGATGGGCGGAAAGATTGTGGTTGAGTCCGTACCGGGGAAGGGTTCAGTCTTTGCAGTCGAAGTAAGACTCGAACTCGCCGGTGCGCAAACTGATACAGAAACCGCATCTGCCTGTGCAAACGAAACACCAGACTTTACGGGCGTGACGATACTGCTCGCCGAGGACGTGGAAATCAACCGCGAGATATTCGTCTCGCTGTTGGAGAGTACGAACATCTCAATAGATACTGCGGAAGACGGTGCGGAGGCTGTGGAAAAATTCAAGAAAGACCCGGAACGGTACTCCGCGATCATCATGGACATCCATATGCCGGTGATGAACGGCCATGAAGCGACGGAGGAAATCCGCTCTCTTGAAATGGACAAAGCTAAGAGCATTCCGATTATCGCCATGACCGCAGACGTCTTCAAGGCTGATATAGACAAGTGCCTGAGTTGCGGAATGAACAGCCACCTGAAGAAACCGATTGAAGTAGACAAGGTAATCGAGGCACTTACTCAATATATTGGTAACACGCAAGAAGCTCGCGACCAGAGATTTAACCCCTACAATCCGGCACACAAAACCTAGTTGGAGGGGTGCATCATGAAAAAACAAATCTTCATAGGCGTGGAATCACTCGAAGAAATAATCGGAGGACTACGTAGTAATATCCAATTAAAAAGATAAGGCTACAGCAACATCCTAATATACGCCATAGCCTTCCAAAAAAACCTGCGAAGTATTTTTGAAAACCACATGCGACACGGGGACGGTTCTGTTGTCGCGTCGTTAGGCAACAGCCAACACCCCCCTAACAAGAGCAATGGCTATAACGGTACTCTACCGATTAGAGAATAGAGATACGGCAGTGGATAGGGATCAGGGCTCAGGGATCAGGGGTCAGGAGAACGCGGGGAACGAGGCCAATTCCTCATTCCTCACTCCTAGTTCCTCATTCGAATTCGCCGCAATGATAAGAAGAATGCTGGAAAACTAAAAATCGAACAATGTAAGGGCGTTGCGTGCAACGCCCTTACATTTAACCATCCAAAAAAACAACACCAACGCTTGTTATCAACCATACACTATGCTATTATTAAAGCAACCCACAAGAAGCGGGCGAACACAGTTCGCCCCTACAATCTAATCCTCAATTATCATCGCACAACTCCCACAACCCCGCGCCAACCGCAACACTCCAAACCCCGTTCGCAACCCTCGCCCCCAACTCTCAACTCTCAACTCTCCTCTCTCCTCTCTCCCCTCTCCTCTCTCAACCCCGTTCGCAACCCTCGTCCCTAACTCTCAACTCTCCTCTCTCAACTCTCAACTTTCAACGGGGGTGTTCATCATGAAAAAACAAATCCTAATAGGCGTAGAATCATTCGAAGAAATAATTGAAGAAAACTATTTCTACGTAGACAAAACCCTGTTCATAAAAGAACTCCTTGAAAACAGGGGAAAAGCAACCCTAATAACCAGACCGAGGCGCTTTGGCAAGACGCTGAACATGAACATGCTAAAGAGCTTCTTCGACATGACCCGTGACAACATGCATCTGTTCGAAGGGCTTAAAATAATGGAGCATGAAGACATCATCGAAAAACACCTAGGCAAATACCCCGTTATTTATATGACGCTGAAGGAAGTGGAAGAAAGAACATTTGATGAATCCATCGGAAGTATAGGGAGATTGATTTCAGAAATTTTCGATGAAAACCTTTACCTAAACAAAAACGAAGCGCTTAGTGACCGACAAAAAGAACGATTCGACTCTTTGGTCATGGCAAAAGCACCGGAATCTGATCTGAAAGCCTCATTAAAGTTCTTAGTAAACTGCCTGCACAAATACTACAACAAAAAGGTCGTAGTCCTGATAGACGAGTACGATGCCCCAATAAACAACGCACTGATAAAGGGCTACTATCCGGAAATGATAGAGTTCATGAGGGGATTTCTGGGCGGCGTGTTCAAGAGCAATGATAATTTGGAGTTCGGCGTACTTACCGGGGTGAACAGAATATCAAAAGAGGGGCTGATGAGCGGGTTCAACAACCCCAAGGTATTCGGGATTACCGATGATACGTTTACCACAAGCTATGGATTTA
>Ga0099364_10006329_pt1 | contig 17274 bp, 14 predicted proteins | sample TergutTh196P3_FD_73070 | JGI IMG/M metagenome (GOLD analysis project Ga0099364, IMG submission 73070) | Microcerotermes parvus P3 segment gut microbial communities from Pointe-Noire, Republic of the Congo - Th196 P3 | ecosystem: Host-associated > Arthropoda: Insects > Digestive system > Gut ... | reverse complement strand
TCGGCTTTACCGGCTCCAAAAAAATAAACTCTTTTAACTGCCATATAAATGGACCTCCGTATCTTAACTATGCAGTATCTTATCACAAATTAAAATTAATGTATATAATTACAGGCAAAAGAGGAAAGATGTTTACAAAAAAGCGGCCTGACGGAAAATACATTAAAAATATGCATTTTTTTAATCAAATTATGCCCTATATAATGCCCACAAGGGATGAAGCATCTATATATTTTGAACAGGAATTTGATGTTACAGAAACTTTAAGATTTCTCAAGAAAAAAAGAGCTGCATCTGAGGGAGTAAAATTAAGCCTGTTTTTTATTATACTTTATGCATCTGTCAGGGTAATTGCCCAAAGACCAAAGTTAAACCGTTTTATATCCGGATACAGGTATTACCAGAGAAACCGTATATCTTTTAATTTTGTTGCCAAAAGAAATTTGAATGATGAGGGAGAGGAAGTAAATATCACAATGTCTTTTTCTCCGTTTTTATCCCTGCTGGAATTCGGTGAAAAACTAAACACCTATATCCAGGAGGTAAAAAAAGGACCTGGCACCGGAACAGAAAACGTTAATTCCGTAGTTAGTAAACTTCCCAGAATAATCATAAAGATCTTTATAATGGGTTTAAAGTTTCTGGATTATCATAACGGCCTGCCGAAAAAAGTGATTGATTCCCTACCCTTTTACAGTACAATATTTTTTACCAATGTCGGTAGTGTGGGCATTGATGCTCCCTTTCATCATAACTTTAATATGGGGAATTGCGGTGTTTTTTGTGCCATAGGAAAAGTGCAGAAAAAACAGTCGATAAATGCAGATGGTTCCATTGAAGCAAGGGATAAAGTAAAGCTTACCTTTACATACGATGATCGGATTACAGACGGAATATACTGCGCAAAATCCCTTGATATGCTTAGAAACCTGGTGGAAAACCCGGAAAAACTTGAATCACAGTTTGTCCTTACAAATGAACAAATAAAAGAACTGGGTCTTGCAGAATCTGAACTGGCAGTATAATAATTAACCTGAATGAATTACCTTGATCTGCCGGTTTATAAACATAAAAATCTTATTCTGGATGCTCTGGCAAAATCCCAGGTAATAGTGGTTGAAAGCCCGACAGGTTCAGGAAAAACTACACAGCTCCCTATCATCCTGTATCAGGCAGGCTATGCAAAAACCGGAGCAATAGGAGTAACCCAGCCCAGACGTATTGCATCTCTTTCTGTAAGTGAGTTCATTGCAGCTCAAATGGAAACAAGGCTCGGCGGTATTGTAGGCTATAAAATGCGTTTTGAAGATAAAACAGAACCAGGGACTAAAATAAAAATAATGACAGACGGGATCCTCTTGCAGGAGATGAAGCTTGATCCCTGGCTTTCCAGATATGACTGTTTAATTATTGATGAGGCACATGAGAGAAGTCTTAATATAGATTTTATACTGGGATTAATAAAAAGAATTCTTGAAGACAGAACTGAGTTTAAGCTGATTATATCTTCAGCAACAATAAATGCCTCTGTATTTTCCGAATACTTTGGCCAGTGTCCGGTAGTCAAGATTGATTCACAGTCTTACCCTGTAACTTTAATTTACGATCCTGTAATTAATAAAAGTCCTAAGGATAATTCTGCCTCGGCAGAAGCATTGCTTAATAAAATTGCAGATATTATTGAAAGACAGGTTACTGAGGATAACGATAATCCAGGTGATATTCTGGTTTTTCTCCCAGGGGAGAAAATAATAAAAGACTGTATGCAGATGCTGGTTTTTTCCTCTTTCGGAAGTAAACTTCATGTTATACCGCTTTACGGCAGGCTGGGAAAGGAAGAGCAGGAAAAGGTTTTCTACCCTGCGCCTGAAGGTAAAATAAAGGTAATTGTTTCGACTAATATTGCAGAAACATCCGTTACCATAAACGGAATTTCCATGGTTATAGATTCCGGGCTTTCCAAACTAAATCATTATAATCCCAGAACCTATACATCCAGTCTTATAGAGGCACCCATATCCAAGGCATCCAGCAACCAGAGAAGAGGTAGAGCAGGAAGAACGAGGGAGGGTACCTGCTACAGGCTGTATACAAGAAAGGATTTTGAAAACAGGCCTCTTTTTACTACCGAAGAAATTTACAGAACAGACCTTTCTGAAGTAGTCCTAAGAATGGCGGATTTGGGCATTCAATCCAATGATGGCTTTAACGGGATTTCTTCTTATGAGGAATTTGATTTTATTTCACCACCAGGAAGGGAAGGTCTTCTGGCTGCAATTGAAACCCTAAAACTTCTGGATGCATTGGAAAACGATCTTACTCTTTCCAATACAGGAAAATTAATGACTCAGTTTCCCCTTTCACCGCGGCATTCCAGAATAATTACAGAAGCGGTTAATAATTATCCGGATGTATTATACGAAACCACAATAGCCGCGGCATTTCTTTCCACCCAGAGTCCCTATATACTTCCGCCGGGTGAAGAAACTGATGCACGCAGGGCGCATCACCGTTTCAGGGACAAGGACGGTGATTTTGTATCATATTTAAAACTTTATGATGCATACCTTAACTCTCCGGGAAAATTGAATTTTTGTGAAAAAAACTTTATTGATGAAAAGGAAATGGCAGAAATTCATAATGTGACAGTACAGCTGGGAATGATACTGTCTGATCTTAAAATCCCCGTCCTGTCCGGAGGAAGCATGGAAGATTATCTTGCTTCCATTGCAAAGGGGCTGGTTCAATTCATCTGTGTAAGGGAAGGCAGGGAACTATACCATAGTCTTACGGCAGATAAAATATTGATACATCCGGGCTCGGTGATGTTCAGAGAAAATCCGGATTTTATCGTCGCAGGCGAAATTGTAAAAACATCCAGAATGTATGCCATGTCTGTCAGTCCCATCTCATATAAAATTCTGGAAAGGCTAAATCCTCTGCTTGCATCTGAATTAAACCGGGTCAGGCCAAAAGAAAAAACATCCAAACCCAGGTTAATTCAAAGTTCAATCAATCAATTAAAAATTGAAGGTGAATTATTCAATATAGAAACCTATAAGGGGAAAAAAATTGCAGTTATTCCCTGGGAAAAATTAAAACCCTTAATAAATAATATAAATCCTGGCAAAATGGTTTTCGTTAAAGGTTTAAAAGGTGTAATTACAGTAAATGACAGCTACTTCCTGCTCAGGGGAGAAAAAATTAAATTTATCCTGGAACTGGTAAAAACACTTGATGTAGATGGTTTTTTAAAAAGCAAATTAAAAAGCGGAAGTAATTTTAATTCAAGTGATAATCTGGACAGTTTAATAAAAATACTTCCCAATTTACTAAAACCTGCAGTCTGGAAAAAGAGTGAAAAACAGTTCAGGGGAAAACAGGGAAATTCCATGGGAAAAAGAGAGCTGGGTTTTTTTGGTCTAATTACTGACGGCGAAGGAAATTACAGAACCAAGTGCTCAAGAGGTTTCCACACCAGCCTGAATGAAAGTATCTTCAGCATAGAAACATTGATAGATGAAATGAAGGATGATGTTGATGCAGAAAAAAAGAATATAGTGAATCAATGCTACAGGCGTTTAATGGAATACATAAGCAAATGATAAATAATAAATAATAAATAACAAATAATAAATATTAAGAATCCAACTCAGAAAAAGCGTCAATTAAAAAGGGGTTGAGGAAGAGGAGGCCGTCTTTGGTGAGGGCAATAATATCTTTGTTTAACTTATCTTTCCATTTATCCAGGGTATGCGGGATCACTTCGTGAACATCAGTACCAAAACGCTGCCGGAAAAGTTTTTCATCCGGACCATTAATATAACGAAAACCCATTAAGAAAGTTTCTTTAACAAGTGTTTTTTTATCCAGTTCTTCTTTTATGTACCTGGATTTATCCCCATGCACGGTATTTGAAAACCAGTTCTCAATATCTCTATGATATGTATAGCGAAAAGCTTTACCTGGCTCATTAATAATGGTTCCCGATGCAGAAGGGCCTATGGCTAGCCAGCTCTTCATCTGCCAGTAGCGGATATTGTGAATGGACTCTCCGCCCTTTCTAGCAAAATTACTCACTTCATACTGTGAGTACAGAGCTTTTTCAAGCGCATCACGTCCCGCTAAATAAAGATCGGGAGCATTATCATTAATTATTTTGGTTTTGCTGAAAAGAGGAGTTCCCGGCTCTGTAGTTAATTCATATAGTGAAACATGAGAGGGATTATAATCCAAAACATGCGCAATATCATCTAAAAGGATCTTCTCTGTCTGCAGGGGCAGACCTGAAATTAAATCAACAGAAAATGCATTATTAAAATATTTATCTACAAGTGAAAGGCTTTTAATCAGATCCTCTTCATTACCGGCACCAGTCCGGTTTACCATTTTCCTGGATGCGCTGTTAAAGGTCTGAATTCCTAAAGAAAGCCTGTTTACCCCGCCTGTTTTTACACTTTCCAGAAAGTTTTCTGTAAGGGATTCAGGGTTGCACTCTACAGTACATTCTGAAGCAGGTGATGCAGTATAACGCGAAATAAGTTCAAAAATACCTTTCAAAAGAAAAAATATTACGCCTGATCCCAGAAGGGAGGGAGTACCTCCTCCAATATATATCGATGGAACATAAGAAGGTCTATATTTATCAAAAAGAAACTCTGCTTCATTTAATACGGTTTCTGCATAATGAAGCAGTATGGGATCTCCGGGTTTTACGGGAACTGAATAAAAATCGCAGTAATCACATTTTCCGCTGCAGAATGGTATGTGAATATAAAGTGAATATTTATTGTCCATAACAGGGATTATTAAATACTGCCAAGCCTGGAAAGCGGCCAGTAGCGGAAGAGTGCCTTTCCAATTATATTATCAATAGAAACAGGTCCCCATGTCCTGGAATCATTGGTATTGCCCCTGTCATCTGAAATCAGAAAGTACTCATTTTCTCCCAGAATTATTGTATCCATGTTCCCGGAAAAAGGCAGGGAAGAATCCCAAAGGCTGGGCATCTGTGGAATTTCCGGTGAATAATCATATAAAGAAACTTCAAACTCAGTTAAACTAAAGGCACTATCCTTTGCCTTAACACGTATGATGAAATTTGTCATGGAAATTTCATCTCCGGGCAGGCCTATTAATCTTTTAACAAAAATATTTTCATTCTGCTCTATAAGTGAAAAATTCTGGGCTGTAAAGAATCTGATGGTTCCGTCCATAATACGCCTGACCATGCCCGGCTGAGGATCCCTGAACATGTTAACAAGCACTACACTCCCCCTCTCCAGGGAAAGGGATCTGTTTTCCAGGCTCAGACCGGGAACAAGCGAATAATATGAATACGAGGAAAAAAGAAACCTCTCTCCGGCACGCAAATTAGGCGCCATGGCATCATTCTGAAGTATCCGCATGGAAAAAAACAGTGATGTAAATGAAGTATATACAAGGAAAAATATTAATACGCCCAGTATAATCCAGCGTACCTTATGCCTCTGGCTTTTTTGATCATTATATGTTGAATAACGGCGCTTCATTGAAATTCTCCCAAATAAAATTTTTTAATTAATGAACCCAAAGCGTTCCAGTGATTGTAAACGCCTGCTCCCAAAGTCACCCGGCCAGTAAATTATAAGCGCTTTTCCCAGAACCCTGGAAGTGCTCACAGGGCCGAAATTCCGTCCGTCTCTGGAATTATCCCTGTTATCACCCAGAGGCAGGATCCTGTTTTCAGGCACATATGTTCCCATATTAATCCTGGCAAGAGCAATGGAATAACGGTTTTCGTGCGGGTATGCTCCGCGCAGCACCTCCAGTCTGGCTGCTTCAATGGCATTATTATCCGGGTATACAATACGGTAATTCTGGAACTCCGGAGCCTGAAGCCGTGATGGTACAGGAAGACGCAGATCCCTGAAAGCCATCGACTTTCCTGACGCCCTGAAAACAGGATATGCATTTTCGTCTATTAAACGGCTGATATTATGATTCATCCCGCCCTGTGCAAAAAAATCATTTTCATCCACCCAATGGTCCATTCCTGCAGGACGGATCAAGAGGTTCCCGTTTTCTGTTTTAAACCAGTCTCCTCCTATGCCCACTGCTCTCTTGATAAGAAAATGGGGTCTGGGCTCTCCATACTCGTCCCTGTCTATATCCACCTGAGCCAGGGTCAGCATATAAATTATCCTCTGTGCAATATTGAATGCAGTTCCCCTGCCTATATAGGAGGGATTCTCAAAAATAATAATATCATTGCGTTTGGGTTCTATGGGACTGGGAAGCTTCCCGAAACCCGGCAGTAGCTCAGGGCCGAAAATGATCTTGTTGACGAAAAGATGATCTCCTACAAGGAGGGTATTAATCATGGAGCCCGAAGGTATCCTGTATGCCTGCATTAAATATTGATTAATTAAAAGCACCATTCCTGCTGCCCAGAGAAAAGCTCCAATCCAGTCTACGATAATATTTTTCTTTTTATTTTTTTCTTTTTTCAGCCTTTTTTTTCTCTTCCTGAAGCTAAGATACCTTTCGGTGATTAACTGGAGGCGATCAAAAAAATCCAGACTGGCTGTATTGGCAGATGACATTGTCATAAAGTAACATGAACCAGACCGATTGACAAGGGAGTATGGCATACCTACAATAACATATGCCGGAAAATAAAAAGCCCATAACCAGAGATGATGATGCAGTCAAGCTTAAACCCATTTTAGGAATAAGACCCGGAATTTATCTTGCACTCTTATATGGAACCATATTACTGGCAGTAATTTTCTTTACCCTGTTCTACCCCGGAATAAAAAATCCGGGTATTGTGATGATGGTACACTCAGAACCCGGCGGAGCAGCAGTTTTTGTTGATGGTGTTTATGCCGGAGCAGCCCCGGCAGACATCTTTATTAGAAGGGGAAACCGTAATATAGAAATTAGTCTTCCCGGTTTTGCTTCAAAGACAGTTAATATAAATGCCGGGAGCAGGATTTTTGCATCTCTAATATTCCCCAAAAAAATTGAAATAAGGGAATCCCTCACTGCCATTGATTTCCAGACAGGATTTTTAACAGAAGCAGCACAATTTTCCGGCTGGACCTTTACAGGGGAACCAAGCACCATTTACCAGATACCTCAGACCCTGTCTGAAGCGGTCTACCGGTTTGCACATAATCAGGATATAATCTCAAAAATATTTTTTGATGATATGCTTCTGGCATCTGCACGCTTTGCTGTAACCAGAGCATCCCTAAGAGATCTTTTAAGAGCAAAGCTGTTACTGGATAATAAGGGACTATCCCCTTCTCCGCTCAGCCTGCTTTCATCTGCAAATGATATAATTAATTATTTAAACAATAATTTGGCAGCCTTATGGCTGGCAGATGTACTCACAGGGGAAGAACTATCCATATTAAGATCCTCTGCCTGGTACAGGGATGCTGCCAGTATTATGTCAGCCAATCAATCAACTACCGGCCAAATCACTTATTCTGTTCAGATTGGCTTTATGACCTATCATTATGTAAATGGGAGAGTTTTTTCAGATTCATGGGTAGATTCTTTTTATATAGCAGATTCAGTAATTAACGAAAGATCATGGGAGCAATTTTTACAAGAAAACCCCCAGTGGCGGAAAGAGAATATTGAATCATTGGTGTTAAACGGACTGGTAACAGACGAGTATCTTGAAACTATGGATGTAATGAGTACATCTCAACAGGGTATTTCCGGTATCTCCTGGCATAGTGCAACGGCTTTTTGTACATGGCTTACCGCCTCTCTTCCTGCTGGTCTTTCCGGTTGGGAAGTAAGACTCCCTACAGAGACAGAATGGGAACTGGCATACTATTCCGGTCTTGAAAATACCGGTCAGTTTTGGGAATGGAACAATGATTTTTATGCTCCCTTAAATTTTTTAAATGCTCCGGAATATGCTGTTAATGCACTTGGTTCACCGGAAAGATCACTGAGGGGAGGTTCCTGGATCAATCCTGCCGGAACCATAAGAGCGGAAACCAGGGCTTCCCTGCCTCCGGAATTTTGTTCACCCTTTGTTTCTGCAAGACCGGTGATTGTACAGGTGAGAAACAATCCGTGAGTGCTAAACAGAGCGAAAAAGCAAGTGAAGGAAAAAAGACCATTGCCGTTAACCGCAAGGCCCGTTTCGATTATACGATAGATGAGAGTTACGAATGCGGCATAGAGCTTTTGGGAACAGAGGTAAAATCCTTCAGGGACGGTAAAATTTCCTTTCCTGATGCATGGGCAGAAGTTTCAGGCAGGGAAGTTTGGCTAAGGTCTCTTAGAATTGCAGAGAACCCCTTTTCTTCGGTTTTTAATCATGATCCTGACAGAAGAAAAAAGCTTCTTCTTCACAAAGATGAAATAAAACGCATTACGCGCAAAACCGAAGAAAAAGGTTATACGCTTATTCCCCTTTCATTTTACTTTAAAAGAGGAAGGGTAAAGGTAGAACTAGGCCTTTGCAAGGGGAAAAAACAATACGACAAGAGGTCTGATATCAGGGACAGAGACTTAAAGCGGGACGTAGAAAGGGAATTCCGTAACCGCTCCTAAGTGAATCCTGGCTAAAAAAGCACTGCAAAAAGACGCATAAGTATTCCCAGGCATTTTACAGAAAGAGGTCTTTTTATCCAGTCTTCCAGTTTAATTTCTTCACAAAGGGCAAGGGTATCCAAAAGGTCTTTTTTTATTTCCTTAACTACAGGATCACCGCAGATCCATACACCATTTTCATAATGCAGATAAAAACTGCGGTAATCCATATTAATGGTGCCTGTAATAACCTGGTCATCGTCGCTTATTATTGTTTTTGCATGCATGAATCCCGGAGTGTACTCATAGATTCTCACTCCGGCCTTTAACAGCTCCCCGTAATTTGCCTGGGTGACCATATGCACATACCACTGATCCCAGATCTTCGGTGTAATGATTCTGATGTCAGTACCGCTCATGGCGGCATTGCACAAGGCGTCCATCATGGTATTGTCAATAACAAGGTAGGGGCTTGTAATGTATAAATACTCCTTTGCATTGTAAATAAGCTTACGGTACATAACCTCGGCAGGGTTATCCGGATTATTCATGGGACCGTCAATAAATGGCTGGAAGAAACCGTTTTCTGTGATACTGTGCTCAGCTCTATAAGTTTCATAATCAGAGTATGTTCTGCTTTCTGAATCCCACATCTGTAAAAAGGAAACCGTGAGGCTCCATACTGCATCACCTTCCATTCTTATTCCTGTATCTTTCCAGTGACCGTATTTTACAAAAAGGTTAGCATACTCGTCCCCCAGATTGGTTCCGCCTGTATAGCCTATAACACCGTCAATAACGGTAATCTTCTGGTGATTTCTGTGGTTTAAATGCAACTGTGATAAATGCCTGTGTACAGGATTAAAACGTTTTATTTGTATGCCCTGGGAACCCAGTCTTTTTAGAAAATTTGCAGACAGTACTGATAAACTTCCCAGGTCGTCAAAAAGGAGTTTTACTTCAATTCCTTCTTTGGCTTTTCTAAGCAAAACTTCTTCTATGGAATCCCAAATTTTTCCATTCCGCAGAATAAAGTACTCAAGGAAAATATATTTTTTTGCATTTTCCAGATCCTTTAATATGGCAGCAAATTTTAATTCACCCAGGGGGAAATATTCACATTTGGTATTTTTATACAGCGGAAAACCCTGACGTCCCAGATACCCTGAAATTCTTTTTCTTTCGGGATGTTTCTCTCCCAGTTCTGCATAAACACCGCTTTTTTTATCCAGGAATTTTTTACCCCTGTTTATGGATTCATTCATTTTTCTGCTTCTGAAATCATGAGAAGGACACCTTCCCCACAATATATAAAGAATATGACCGAATACAGGCAAAATGGAAATTACAATCAGCCAGGCAATAATAAAAGACCTGTTATTTTTTCTGCCTGCCAGAAAAATTATGTCAACCAATGCAATAAACTGGATAAAAAAGTATATATATACAGCTCTGCTTCTTAAAAGCAGTACCAGGACAATAATTAATGATACCTGTAAAACTACAGCAATTATTACCAGTGTTAAACGAAAAATACCCGATACTGTAGTTTCTGTTCTTTCCTTCATTTTACTCTCCCAGGAAAAAGTCCCTTTCTCTGAATATACGTTCCATCGCCCATTGGGGTAAAACATAAATCAGACTATTTGTGCTAACAGATACATTATAAGAACCGTTTTCTTCCGAGACAATCTCCAGTGAAATCATAGAACCGTCCCCCATCCATAAATATATAATACCGCCGCCTGCATCAGCTTGCACAGCATTTGAAGAAATATAGGTAAAATCCATAGCTTCTGCATCCAGTAAAGACCTTAACCAGGATTCCACCCTTTGTGAATCAGGCAGCTCCCCGGATTCACCGCTCATAAGCCAGTTATTTCCCATTCTGAACAATGCATAGGATTCCGGACTGCCGAATGGAATTACCTCTGCCTGCTGCACCTGACCTGAACCTGCTCCTATAAATGAAAGACCTGCGCTTCCGAAACCCTCAAGCTGTACATTAGGTGAAATTTCGGGAAAAAGCCTCAAATCGTACCAAAAAGCCGGGCTTGAATCAATAAATATGCTGAGCCTGTCTTCTGAAGAATATATTTCATTCCTCCCTGCCATTCTTGTAAATAATTCCCTTCCAAGTGCGTCAACTGTGCCGATGTGTAAATCCAGAAGAGGCAGTCCTGCACCACCCCGAATAATGATGCGTGACGAGTTCCCGTCAGAGACTCCCAGGCTGAACCTTGCGTCAAATGAATTTGCCCTGAGTGTATGCCTGTATGTACCTGTTAATACATCGAGTAAATCCAGCACCCTGAACTGCTTAACAGGGAGTTCCTGAAAATGATCTCCTTCATCCCTTAAAAAATACCATACATTATTTCTCCGGTTTAGTATAATATTGCTTTCCAAACCATAAATTTCCATACTGCTTATATGATCAACCAGAGAGGGACTTAAAAAAGCAAAGGAAACTGTGTTCTGCCTGTTAGGATCAATAATAAAGCTTAATAAATAGATTAATAAAAGAAAAAAAATCATGGAGGAAAGAATAAAAATTTTCTTTTTATACAGAGTCAGGTTCTTAATCAACATTCCTCCTTCCGCTTATTTTTCTTCTGTAATGATAAACAATAAAACCAAAAATAATTACAAATACAGGAATAATAAAGGTATTAAGGATCCTGGAAAATGACATATACAAGTTCCTTAGTTCAGTGTCAATAATCCTGTCCAGCCTCCCTCCCGTCTGCCCTCTGGTGCGGAGAGGAAGCAGATCCTCTTCATTAAAGAGCCAGGCTGCTGAACGCACCAGAAATTCCAGATTCCTGTCTTCAGACCTGCTGGTCTGCATCAGGGAACCTGCGAAATTAACATCCCCTATCACAATAATTCTGGAAACCCTGTTTATCTGTGAAGGGGGAAGATCGCTTAATAAATATTGACCGGAGAACAAGTTTACCGGCATTATCCCTTCCAGGCTTGCAGCAAGGATTCTCCTTCCCCCTGTACTGCTTCTTTCATTTTCAAATTCACTAATATGGTTAGGATTTGTAAAAAAATTATTTGTCTGAAGCCAGGCCTCTTCACTGGATGTAAATAATATTTCTCCCCTTACTCCGGACGGAGGAAAGAGTTCCAGGGAACTTGGCCAGTAGAGATCCGGACCCAGAGCACCTCTTGTAACCGGATGATTTTGATTTAAACTCTGCTCCTGAACAGCTATCCAGGGAGGATACCTAAGTGATTCGGTTCTGGATCCGCTTAAATCCTGGGTTTGAAACGTTAATGTCAGGGAGGCTCTGTCCATGACGAGGTTTCTGTTAACAGCAATCCCGTAGCCTGCAAGCATTGCCAGCAAACCTGAATCAACTACTGACCTGGCTTCCAGGTTCCCCCATACATCCACATTGACTCCGTTAAGCGCAAAAAACACATTACCGCCTGTTCTTACATAATCGTTAATGAGCAGAAGATCAAATATATCCAGATCCTCCTCTCCTCCCAGCACAAAAACTGCAGGAAGGGATGAAGGAATCCAGCTTCCCCTTTCTATTAAAAATGGCATGTAACCGGATAACAAGAGCGCATAGTTTAAAAGTGAAAAATCTGTTTCAAAATCTAGGTTTGAGCTGCCTATAAGAATTCCCAGTTCCCTGTTTGTGTTCCTGATTAATGACAGGATCCTGGAACCCAGATCGTATTCAAGAGTTTCTGTTGAAAAAACAATAGGGATCACTTCTTCGGAATTTAAATACTCAATTAATATCCCTGAATAAACTGTGGTATGTGAAATTTCATTTGCTTCATACAGCTGAATCTGCCAGGGCAGTATTCCCAGCTCTTCTGCTGCCCTTCCCAGAGCTGACTGCGCAGGATCCCTCTGTATATAACGCACCCTTCCGTTTGATTTTTTTGAATACTCGCTTAAAAATTCAGCAATTTCTCCGGGAATGGTATGTGACCTGGCAAGCCTGGATGATACAAAGTATGTAACAGTTACTAAATTGTCAATTTCCAAAAATATTTTTTCAGATATTTCTGAAATTGTGAAAGCCCTGTCCCGGGTCATGTCTATACGAAACCAAAAACGTCCGGAAACAAGAAATGCCATAAGGAAAACTGCCAGAGAAAAAAATAAAATTACCCTTGCTTCCTTCTTCATTATTAACCCAGCTTCCTAAAGTATAGGGATTTAGCATTTAAATACAGAAACAAAACAGTAATTAAAAAGAAAAATGCAATATCTCTTGAATCTAAAAGCCCCCTGGAAAAACTTTCAAAGTGGTAAGTGAGGGAAATAAAATTTACAAAACCTGCAAGGCTGTTGGGGAGGAATTGAGTCAAACCGCTGATTAAATTTGAAAAAAGAAGAACGGAAGCAGCAGCCAAAAATGAAGCTCCCTGGCTCTTAGAGATGCAGGACATAAAAAGCCCCAGAGATATTGCGCCTGATCCCAAAAGTACTGCTCCCAGGTATTCTGAAAAAATTACCCCGGGATCAAAATACCCCAGGGGTAAAAGACTCAGCGGAACAGGGATAGTTAAAATAAGCATTGCAAGCAGCAGAATGAGGCAGGAAATATATTTTCCCAAAACAAGCTCCCATTCGCTTAAGGGCAGTGAAAAAAGAATTTCCTCGCTTCCGGTTTTTCTTTCCTCCGCCCAGCTCTTCATGGTTAAAACGGGTATTACCCCTATATAAGCAAAGGGAAAACTGGAAAAAAAGGGCCGGAGGCTCGCACTGTCCATGGCAAAAAAATGCCTTAGATAGTAAAACCATACCGAGATAAAAACAAGAAAAAAAACCGTTATGCCATACAGGGAAGGTGAATTAAACCAGGAAAATAGTTCTTTTCTGCATAATGCAGAAATTCTTCCTGCCCTATTCTTCATTTTCTGTTTTTCCGCCGGTAATTTTAACAAAAATATCTTCCAGGGTTATATTGTCTGTATCCATATCAAGCTTATTTGAAATTTCCTCAATGGTTCCCTGTGAAGCGGCTCTCCCCCTGTTTAAAATTAATAAACTTGTAGAAAGAGCTTCTGCTTCGCTTAGTATATGTGTGGAAAGTATTACGGTCTTTTTTTTCCCGAATTCCTTTATTAAATTCCTCATTTCAATAATCTGGTTTGGATCCAGGGCAGAGCCCGGTTCGTCCAGTATCAAAACAGGCGGATCATGGATTATTGCCTGGGCAAGCCCAAGCCGCTGTCTATAGCCCTTGGACAGGGTATCTATGGGCTGTTTCCTGTGATCGTATAGACCGCATAAATCCAGTGCCCTGTTTACGGCTTTTTTTTTCTCTTCTCCACAGAGAGATCTTGCAGAGGCACAAAAATCAAGATACTCCCCGGGGCTTAGATCACCGTAAAGTGGATTTTTTTCCGAAAGATAACCGGTATTTTTTTTTACTGCCATGGGGGAATCCATAAGGGAAATTCCCATAATTTTTACTTCACCCTCTGTAGGATAATGACAGCCGCCCAGTGCCTTCATTATGGTTGTTTTTCCTGCCCCGTTAGGTCCCAGAAGACCCAGTATTTCTCCCTTTCCCAGGGTAAAAGAAATATCCTTTACTGCAGTATAAGAACCGTATTTTTTGGAAAAATTCCTTACTTCAATCATTGCGCATACTCAATGGGAAATACCATTCTGTCTTTTGTAAGGACAGTGGAAGGAAATATACCCTGCGCCTCTTTCAATACATTTTTAAGTTCGTATTCCGTATAACGGGGGCTGTAATGGATAAGGGCGAGCTGTTTTACCCCTGCTTCCCGGGCAATGCAGGCTGCCTGCTCTGCCGTCATATGCTTTTTTTCCACGGCATTCTCTTCCAGGGAGCGTTCAAACATCCCCTCACAGACAAAAAGATCAGAATCCCTTACATCCTCTGCAATCTCCGGGAAATAAAGAGTATCGGTAACAAAGGAAAATTTCCTTCCCTCCCTCGCCTCCCCCAGCACCTGATGGGGAAAAACATCGGTGCCGTCCTGTGCCTTAACAGTCATACCCGACTGGAGCCTGGACCACAGGGGACCGCGTTTTACGCCTAATGCTTCGGCTTTTTCCGGGTAAAATTCTCCCGGCCTTGTAAACTCCTCCATGGTATAGCCGTAACAGGGTTTCCCGTGTTTAAGGGGAAAGGCACGTATCTGAAAATCCTCTCCCTCATAAACCACTCCGCCTTCATTAACTTCCCTTACAATAATTTCATAATTTATATACATGTCCAGAACCCTGCGGCTGGTTTCAATATACTCGGCAATCCTGGGAGGACCTATTATATAAAGGGGATCATCCCTTTGCACCTGGGATGAGAGCATTAAAAGGCCTGGAATTCCGGTAACATGATCTGCATGGGTATGGCTTATAAAAATAACAGAAATTTTCTTCCATCTTAAATTAAGCCGCCTTAAAGAAACCTGAGTTCCCTCTCCGCAGTCAAAAAGGAAAAGATCCCCTTCCCTTCTCAGTAAAACCGAGGTTAAATGACGGTTTGGCAGAGGCATCATTCCTCCGCAGCCCAGGATAAAAGCTTCAAGATTCATGTTTTAATTCGTATCAGACCGTATTTTTTTTAAGCAATAAAGCAGCTTCTTTTTTTTCTATACTGTCCTTTAACTGTGCAATTTCTGCCAAAAGCCCCTTAACGGCAATATTGTCGGCAGAAAGGTTTTCTTCTTTTTTATCTGCAAAGGTTTGATATGCTTCAGCACCAAGTCGTCCTATTAATTTGATAACCTGATTTTCGAGCTGCTTGATTTCTACCATTAAAATTCCGCGTTCTCCCAGGTCCTGAGCTTTCGCTCCTGCCTTAACTGCAAAATCCTTTGTAACTGCCGCTCCCTGATCGAGAATTTCCTTTAGTTTATCTGTAAATGTCATTTTACCCTCCAAAGCAGGTTTATTTTCTCATAATTCCCAGAATGGTTAAATCATCATACTGTTCGTCTTCACTCAGGCAGCAGTACTCAATGTATTTACTGTTTTTGGAAAGGTCGCGGGCAGAAGAACAGTATTCATCATATTGTACAAAATATTTTTTCAAAAATCCATCCAGGGTTCTGTCTACCTGCACTGTGTTTTCCATTCCGGCACCGGGATCCTTATAGCAGCGGAACATTTTTTCAATGGAAATCAATGCCAAAATAACATCCTCAGTACTGCTGTTACTGGACCTGAAATCAAAATAAAGTTCCTTGTTATCTCCCTCCGGATTATGCCATTTATAGAGGGTGTACTTCCTCTTTTTCATTACAGCATTAATGATCTCATCCACCCTTTCATGCCCGATTTCCTCATCAGCCTGTCCGGAATAATGATTTCCATGAGGACTGTCAATTTCTCCCTCACAGCAGGGGCTTAAGCTGAAATTACTGTCCCGGAACCTTCTCTTTGCCTCATCAATTCCGTCAGTATACATAATAAGCATATCTCCCTTTTCCATATTCAGCTTACGTACCTTATACCCTCCGGCCTTTTCTATCATTTCTATGGGAAGGATTCCTGCTGCAGGGGAATCGGAAAGAAATATACTTTTTAACCTCCTTCCGGATTCAGAGTAAATATGCAAAATATTATCCCCTGCACTGGAAACCTCCAGATTCCCCGTATGAGAATCCAGAAGGCAGATGGTGAATGCGGCAAAGCGGCTTTCAAATGAAAGTTCTTCAATATAATTATTCACCTTGTATACAAATTTATTTATGGTATATTCATCATCTCCATATTTCCAGTTCTTGAAAAAAATCCTGAACATGGCCGCTATCTGCGCCATAATAAAGGCAGCAGAAATTCCCTTGCCTGCAATATCGCATTTAATTATCGCATAATGGCGTCCGTCCAGATCCTTGTAATCAATAAAGTCTCCGGACATCTCCTTTGCACCCTTATAATAAACAAAAAAACTGCAGAAATCTGTTTCCTCTGAACCGTAATTCAGCCTGTTTCCTCCGGTATCGGTATTAAGGGGAATAAACTTTCTCTGAAGTTCCCTTGCTATCGACAGTTCCAGTTCCAGTTCTGTAATTTTTTCATTACTGTTAAGTGCAATTACCGGCCCGGTTTTTACAGACTGTACGGACGGTAATTGAATTTTGCCCAGAGGAGAAATAACTCTTTCCCTTTCTGTAATTTTATTGACAGCAATGATTAAAAGCGGGAGCATTGCGGCTAATGATAAAAATAAAATTAAGGGGAATATGTCTAAATATATCATCAGAGTTTACGTCTGAAAATCCGGTAATTAATATTCGGAAAAATGTTATGTCTTTTTTCGAGCTGTGTGAGCCAGTCAGTGCTTATATAATTACTGCCCAGGGCTTCATAAATAGTGGTGAAATTCCGGAGTGACCCTTCAATCCGGCTTTTCGCGTACTCACCTCCCTCCTGCCTGCAAAGCATTTTTGACCAGTCTGAAGAGAGAACCAATAGTATCTCCCTGGCAGCCTGATTCAGGGCTCTTTCCTTAAGCCCTGTATTATTGGGGAACCTCTCTGCTATTTCCATCATTCTCTCCAGAGCGCGCATGGTGTGGTAATACATCCAATCATTGGACGAATCCAACCAGGTCTCTGCATAGCCGGAAGTTCCCCAGGAAGAATATTCCGGCATCAGGGTTTGAATGGTTTTTATGTCAAGTTTACAGTAATACTCAGCAGGGGAGGTAAAATAAATTTCTTCCCTTCCTGCAGCTTCCCTGAACATGGTTTCGATAAACGCAGGCCCTT
>Ga0099364_10006328_pt1 | contig 17282 bp, 7 predicted proteins | sample TergutTh196P3_FD_73070 | JGI IMG/M metagenome (GOLD analysis project Ga0099364, IMG submission 73070) | Microcerotermes parvus P3 segment gut microbial communities from Pointe-Noire, Republic of the Congo - Th196 P3 | ecosystem: Host-associated > Arthropoda: Insects > Digestive system > Gut ... | reverse complement strand
CGAATCTGGAACATGCGTATGTTTATTATATGGAGAAGAAATTGAACCGGTGGGTTAATGGTTAAATAATTGAAAGTTGAAAGTTGAAAGTTGAAAATTAATTCATAATTCATAATTTATAATTCATAATTAATTTTATGTCGTCGAGATTTAGTAATATAGGTTCTGTTGCGAAATATGAGAGCAAACTGTTGATGAGAAGTTGGTTCTACCGGATATTTCTTGTATTGGCCGTCTTGGTACTGTGCATTTTTAATTTTGCGTCTTTGGTGAATGGCGATAACAATCAATATTGGATATTGAGGGCGTTGCCATCCAATATACCCTACATCAATTTACTGTTACTCAATACTGGACAGGCTGTCATTGCGGTTTTCCTGTCGTCGGAGTTCCTCAAAGCGGATAAGAAATTAGATACTTCAGAAGTCTTTTATGTTCACCCGCTTAGCAATGCCGAATATGTCATCGGCAAGATTTGGGGAAATATGAATGTTTTTTTTCGTTTAAATCTGATTATCATTGCCATCGTTGTTGTTTTCAACTTCGTATCGGGGCTGCCTATTGACTGGATGTCGTACCTTACTTATTTTTTAGTGATTTGTGTACCTACCTTGATCTATATTTTCGGTCTCTCGATAGGACTGATGCTTATACTTAAAAATCAGGCGATTACATTCGTTCTTTTATTGGGTTATATCGCTTTGACCCTGTTTTACATCGCGGATAAGTTTTACTATCTTTTTGATTATATGGTCTATAACCTGCCTTTGGTGAAATCGTCGGTTGTAGGCTTTACCAATTTGTCAACATTGATCAATCACCGTTTGATTTATTTATTCATTGGGTTAGGATTTATTTGTATCTCTATATTCCTGTTCAGACGGCTACCGAACACGAAGTACGGACGTTATCGCTGGCTTGCTTTGTCTTGCTTTTTGATTCTGGCCGGTGTCGGCGCCGGCTACAGGCATGTCAATACGATTCTTCGTGCGTCGGATATGCGGAAGATTTATACGGAAATCAATAATAAATATGTCAATACACCGCAGATGGTGATTGAAAATTATGATATTTCGGTCGAACAACATCCTGAAACCATTTCGGCTACGGTGTCGATGCAGGGGAAAGTGCAGGAATCGTCGTCGGTCTTTACCTTTTGCCTTAATCCATCCTTGCAGGTTAGTGAGATAAAAGAGAAAGGGAATGAACTGAAATTTACGCGCGATCAACAGATCATTCTGATTGATTTCGGGCGTGTATTGGAAGCGGATGACAGTGTGACATTTGCGGTTAGTTATAACGGACGGATAGATGAAGATTTCTGTTATCTTGATATTCCCGATGAGTTTTTACAGGAAAAATACTCCGTCGAACAACTGTTTAATGTTGATAAGCGATATAGTTTTCAAACCGAAAATTATGTGCTTTTCACACCCGAAACCTACTGGTATCCGCGTCCGGGTGTTGCATACAGCAACGATAATCCTGACTGGCAACGCGTATATTTCAGCAAGTACCGTCTGACTGTGAAGACAATCAACGGTTTGCAAGCGCTGTCGCAGGGAGCGCGTAAACGACCGCTTGAGAAGATACCGGCGATCCGTTCAAACGAGTTCGACAGCAATGATGAATTTGGCTTCCGTCCTGCGGGCGGCGGTATGGGCGGCGGTATGTTTTTCATGGGGGGCGGACCGAGGGGCGGAGGCATGTTCGGCGGCGGTGGCGGCGGACAGCGGAATCAACAGGTTGTTGTAAATACAGGGCCAGGTCAGGGCGGTCAGGGGCCAGGTCAAGGCGGTCAGGGGCCAGGTCAAGGCAGACAGGGCGGACAGGGGCCAGGTCAGGGCGGTCAGGGTCAAGGCGGAGATTTTAGAGGTCAGGGTGGCCAGGGTCAAGGCGGTCAGGGGCCAGGTCAGGGCAGACAAGGTCAGGGCGGTCAGGGTCAAGGCGGAGATTTTAGAGGTCAGGGTGGCCAGGGTCAAGGCGGCCAGGGAAGACAAGGCGCCCCGGAAGGCGAATTTAGAGGCCGTATGCGCGAAGGCGGAGACAGCATCCGCAGGCGTGAAGGCGACGGTTTCAGAGCGCAAGGTGGCCCGGACGGTGAATTCAGAGGCCGAATGCGCGAAGGCGGCGACAGTGTCCGAATGCGCGAAGGCGACAGTGTCCGAATGCGCGAGGGTGGCGACAGTGACCGCAGGCGTGAAGGCGACGGTTTCAGAGCGCAGAGCGGCCCGGACGGCGAATTCAGAGGCCGTATGCGCGAAGGCGGCGACAGTACGCGAAGGCGCGAAGGTGACGGTTTCAGGGCGCAGGGCGGACCGGACGGTGAATTTAGAATCCGTATGCGAGAAGGCGGTGACAGTGTCCGTATGCGCGAAGGCGGCGACAGTGTCCGCAGGCGCGAAGACGACGGATTCAGAGCACAGGGCGGCCCGGACGGTGAATTCAGAGGCCGTATACGTGAGGGCGGCGACAGTGTCCGCAGGCGCGAAGGCGGTGACAGCGCCCGTTTCCGGGATGAAATAGCGGATCATTCAACCGAGATTACACCTCCCGACAGTATTTTTATTTTTGAAACAGACTTTCCAACACCTGCCATCTCATTGATTATCGGCGATTATGAGCAAAAATGTATGGAGGTGGATCATGCGATATTCAGTTTATGGCATTTAAAAGGGAATGATTTTTATGTGTCTTCTTTTGATTCGGTCATGGATACGATCCCTTATCAGATAAGGGTACGGCGACAGGCCTTTGAAAGCCAGTATATGCTCAATTACTCATTCAAACGTTTTTCTCTGGTTGAAGTGCCGGTACAGTTTAAAAGTTATGTCCGGACATGGACACAGGCGCAGGAGGTCATGCAGCCTGAAATGTTACTTTTACCGGAAAAAGGCTGTACATTTAATAATGCGGATTTTAAGAGACAGATACAGTTCCAAAAGGCCATGTCGAAAAGGCAGGGGGTGGAACTTAGCGACCGGGACGCGGCTATTCGCGTTTTTAACGGCTTTTTGATGAATTTTCAGCGAACGGAGAATATGGCTAACTTTTCGACGGAACGCGGTGCGTTGACAGTCACTTCCGTACCCAATCCCTTTTTCATGTTTCCGCAACTGTATAACTTCAGGTATAATATTTTTTCTTCCGACCGGCCTGTTGCCAACCGGATGATAGAACTTTATCTGCAGGACAAAGCCGATAATTTCAGGCAACGGCAGATGACAGGGATCAGCAACAACGAAAAGGCTAATCTACTGATACAAAAACGTCCGTTCAAAGAATTGCTGACCGACCCCGAACAGCGCGACATATTAGACAATATCATTTCGTTGAAAACAAATGTGCTGTTTGCGCCGGCGGAACGCAATATCGGGAATATGGAGTTTCGCGATTCCCTGCGTGCCTATTTATATGATAACAGGTTCAAAAATATCCAGTTTGAAGACTTGCTCGCTCACATGAGTCAGATTTCCGGTGAAGATTTGTTTGCGCCGCTGGCAACATGGGACGCGCCTACGAATCTTCCTGTATATATTGTCGGGACGCCCGAAATAACGTATATCATCAATCGTGATGTAGAGGTCTATGTCGTTAAACTGCAGATTACGAATGATTCCGATTTTGACGGTATCATTAATGTCGAGACGCTTTTCGGAAGCGGTGGCGGCGGTTTTGGCGGTTTTGGCGGTTTTGGCGGCGGCGGCTTTGCCGTGTCCGGCGGTTCGACCGACCCGCGTGCAAAACGCAAAATATCTCTTGAAGCGCGTGAAACAAAACAGATTGTTACCGTCTGGGACGAGGCGCCACGCGCAATCAATGTAAACACGTTGATTTCGGCCAATCTGCCGAACCTGATCAATCTGCCGGTAAGCAATATCATTCGCGAACAGAATGTGCCGATTGCGCAGGAGGGCGACTTTATACTGGCCAATGTCAATTATAATATTCCGGGCGAGGTGATTGTAGATAATGAAGATTTTGGTCTGTTCGAGTTGTCGAAGCCGGATATCGTCGGACTGTTACCGGTATGGCTGGAGGATGTCGGCGATAATTCGTTCCCCTATCAGGGTGTACAGGGATGGCGTCCGCCACTGCAGTGGACATTGACGACAAATGATAAATATTATGGTACGCACATACGCTCGGCCTACGTCATAAAAAGCGGCAGCGGCAGTCAGACTGCAACATGGAAAGTACCCGTACCCGTGAAAGGATTGTACGATTTATATTATCATGTTTTTATGCCCGAAGAACTTCGCAGGGCGCAGAACAACCGGGGAGGAGCCACGGGAAGTATGGAATATCATTTTAAGGTGAAATATGATGATGGCGAAGATAATGCCTACATCAACCTGCGACGTGCCGGCGAAGGCTGGAGCAGGTTAGGTACTTATTATTTTAGCGATGATACCATACGTGTCACGCTTGCGAATGATATCAGCGGTGTTCGGATGGTTACGGCCGATGCGGTCAAAATTGTTAAACGTGAAACAAGCGCCGACCGGGACATGGAAAGTGCCGAAATGGCGAGGGTAACGGCGACCGAAGGTCGCCAAATGGAGAATTGAAAATGGAGAATGGAGAGAATAGCAAGCGGATTGCAAATCCGCAAGATCAAGACGCACGGATTGCAAATCCGCGCGGACGGAAGATTGCAAATCCGCGCGGACATTGTTTCGTAATTCGTAATTCGTAATTCGTAATTCGTAATTAATATTTATATAGTTATGGTACATAGAAAGTTTGAGTTGAAATTTGCTTGGTTGGTTGTTTTTTGGGCGGGGGTATCGTTGTTGTCGTTTTCGCAGGAGTCGTTTGCGGAGGAGTCGTTTGCGGAGGAGCCGTTTTCGCAGGAGTCGTTTGCGCAGGAGTCGTTTGCGGAGGAGTCGTTTGCGCAGGAGCCGATTACGATTGAGCGGGCGCTGGAAATTGCGGAGGAAAATAATCCGCTGATGATAACGTCCAAGTTGAATCTGGAAAGGACGCGTTTTAGTCTCGAAGCACTGCGGGCTTCGTTGAAGTCGCAGTTCTCTTTGAACCTCGACCCGTCCGGCTATTCGCAGACGCGACGGTTTGACGAGCGCCTGTCGCAATGGTACACCAATAAAACGATCGGTACGGGCGGTACATTCAGGGTACAGCAACCCATCTTGTGGACGGACGGTACGATCACGCTTATCAATCGGTTCGGATGGCAGGACAACCTGTCGATTGTCGAAGGTGTGGAAAACCGCAACAAGGCGTTTACGAACAACCTGAATCTGCGCCTTGACCAGCCGATTTTCACATATAACAGTCTAAAAATGGAACTTAAACGACTGGAGTTCAATTTTGAAAATGCAGGGATAAGTTATGCCCTGCAACGGTTGACGACCGAAAGTCGTATCACCGACCAGTTTTATGACGTTTACCTGGCGCAGGAAAACCTTGAGATCAGCCGCAACGAATTTGAAAATGCAAAGTTAAACTATGAGATTATAAAGAGTAAAGTCGAAGCAGATTTGTCGGCAAGGGAAGAACTTTTTCAGGCCGAAGTGAATCTGGCGACTTCCGAATCTGCTATCCAACAAAGAATTGTCAATCTTGAAAATGCCAAAGATGCTTTGAAACAGACCCTGGGTATGCCTCTTGCCAACGACATCAGCGTAACGGCCGACATTGACGTCCACCTGATGAGCATTGACGCCGAGCGGGCCATTCAAAACGGATTGGCTTCGCGCATGGAGTTGCGTCAACGGGAGATAGCCATCGCACAGGCCGACTTGCAGATGATTGAAACGAAAGCGCTGAATGAGTTCAAGGGCAATTTGTCGCTTCAAATAGGTATCTTGGGCGACCATGAGCGTTTTACGAACATGTACGACAACCCGACACAAAATCCACAGATTACCATCAGCCTGGCCGTGCCGATTTTTGACTGGGGTGAGAAAAAAGCGCGTGTGAAAGCGCAACAGACCCAACAGACGATTGCCAAACTGAATTATGAAAACGAGAAGATAGACATCGAACTCGAAATCCGGAAAACCTTGCGTAATCTGGAAAACCTGAGCAACCGGATAGGCATTGCCGAAAAGACTGTCCGCAATGCCCAACTGACATACGACCTGAACCAGATCAGGTATCGTGAAGGCGACATTACAGGTATGCAGATCAATCAGTTCCAGGCCCAACTCTCTTCAGCGAAAATCACCCTTGTGGAATCAAAAATCGATTACAAAACCCAAATGTTGAATTTGAAGATCGCTTCGCTGTATGATTTTGAGAAAGATGAAGCGATTGTTCCTGTCAAAGAGGCCACTTATACCGGGACGAGATGAACAGGATGCAAAATGAACGCAACACACGGATTGCACATTCGTGCGAACAAAAAGACACACGGATTGCAAATCCGCGCGGGTAAATCAGATAAAAATTAATAATCATCAAATATATTTAATGTTATGCTTCACAATCGTAATTCATTCATTAAAGCGATTCGCAAGAACGGTTTTCACTTATTACTGAACCCCGTACACATGGCACTGTACGCTGTATGTGCGGTTTTTCTCATGGCATGCAACAATCAGCAGCAAACAGGCCCGAGCGATATTGAAACGCCCGTTTCGGTGCGCGAACTGAAATTCAGTTCGATAAGCAAGTTGCTTAATACCTCGGGAACGGCGCAGGCTACTTTGACGGTCGATCTCAATTCCGAGATGAGCGGTCTCTATCAACTTCAGACAAACCCCCAAACGGGACGGCCGTTCAAGTTGGGAGATCCGGTCAGGAAAGGTCAGTTAATCATCCGCCTCGAAGACAGGGAATACGAGAACGGTATCCGGATCGAATCCCGGAAACTCACGCTTGAGATTGCCGAACAGGAACTGGTCAAGCAAAAAGAACTGCTGGAGTTGGGAGGATCAACCATCACCCAGATTCGAAATACGGAAGTACAGATAACCGATGCGCGTTACAACCTGGAAAATGCCACGATCAGCCTCGAAAAAATGAACGTCATCGCGCCGTTCGACGGGATCATCATCTCGTTGCCGCATTATACGGCCAACGTCAAGGTTGCGCAGAACCAGCCCATGGTCGGCATCATGGATTATAAGCACCTGTATATGGACATCAACCTGCCGGAAAGCGCCATTGAATATGTGCAGGTCAATCAGCCCGTACATATAACGCATTATACCTTGCCGTATGATACGTTAACAGGCACGATCACCGAACTGTCGCCCGCAATCAGTACCGAGACGCGTACGTTCAAGGGGAAGATTGTCATTGATAATTCAGCGCTGAAAATCCGTCCGGGCATGTTCGTGAAAGCGGATGTGGTGGTCGACCGGGCCGATGATGTGATTGTCATACCCAAAACCGCCTTGCTTACCGCCCGCAACAGGAGGTATGTGTTTGTTGTAGAACGTAATACGGCGATTATGCGTTATCTGGTGACGGGTATTGAGGATGAAGATAATGTGCAGGTACTGGAAGGGTTACATGAAAATGACAACCTGATCGTTCGTGGATTTGAAACGTTACGCGACAACAGTCGCGTCAGGGTGCTGAGGTAATGATTAATGGTTAATGATTAATGATTAATGAAACTTCGTCTTGCCGAATTTCGTCTTGCCGAATTTGTAATTCGGCAATGTTGAGTATGAGCATTTGTAATGCGAAAAAATATCAATCATTAAAGCGGATTACAAATCCTTATACTCAATATCATTCGGATTGCAAATCCGAATGGACGGAACTGAAAACTGAAAACTGAAAACTGAAAACTACAATATGAGAAAGATAATCAACTTTGCGGTAAACAATCCGGTTACGATCAGTATGCTTGTGCTGGCGATCCTGTTGCTGGGATGGATTTCGTATGATCGGCTGAATGTGGATTTGTTGCCTAAGATGAATTCTCCGCGTCTCTTTGTTGAGATTGAAGCAGGCGAGCGTCCGCCGGAAGAGATTGAGACACTGTTTATTGAAAACATGGAATCGTCGGCCATCCGGCAGCGTGACGTGACGCAGGTATCGTCGGTCATCAAAGCCGGCTCGGCGCGTATCACGGTGGAATATATCCAGAACAAGGATATGGACGAGGCTTTCCTTGACCTTCAGAAGGCGATGGCTCCGTTTGCTGTCAATCAGGACATCAGGTCGCTCAACATCACGCAGTATGACCCGAACACCGCGCCTGTCATGCTCATCGCCATGTCGCACAACACGATCACCGACATGGCCGAGTTGCGCAAGATGGCCGAGAGTTATATCCGCAATGAACTGGTGCGCCTCGAAGGGGTCGCCGAGGTTGCGCTTTCGGGACAGGAACGCTCGATCCTGACAATCAATACCGACGTCTACAAACTGAAGGCGTTCGGTCTGAGCGTCGATGATATCGCTTCGCGCATCGAATCGAACAACCAGAGTATTTCGGGCGGTCGCGTGAGCGAACTCGGTATTCAATATCTGGTGAAAAGTTCTTCACAGTTCACCAGTGAAGCCGACTTTGAGAACCTGATTGTGGCCTACAAGGCGACCGACGCCACTGCCGTCGGCGCTTCAACGCAGGCAGGGAGCACAGCGGCGAACGACAGCCGGGCACCTGTCTATCTGTCGGAAGTGGCCACCGTACGGTTTGAAAACGAACGTCCCGACAATATTGTCCGCCTCAATGGCGAACGGTGTATCGGGTTGTCCATTTACAAGGAGATGCAACAGAATACGGTGCGGGTCGTCGAACGGCTCTCGCGCCAACTGAGTAACATTGAACAGGCGCTGCCGGGCTACAGTTTTCAGGTCATCGGCAACCAGGGTACATTTATTACCGACGCCATCGGCGAAGTCAAAAGCAGCGCCCTGCTGGGACTGGCGCTTGCCGTTATCACCCTGTTTGTCTTCCTTCGACGTATCGGGACGACGCTTATTGTGGGCATATCCATACCGGTATCCATCATTGCGACGTTCAACCTGATGTATTTTGGCGGCCTGACCCTCAATGTGATGACGCTCGGCGGTCTGGCGCTCGGCGGAGGCATGCTGATCGACAATGCGATTGTCGTGATAGAAAGCATCTTCCGAAACCACGAACGGGGCGTCGACCGCAGGGAATCGATCATAACGGGCGCCTCCGAAGTCTCGTCGGCCGTCATTGCCTCGACGCTGACGACGATTGTCGTCTTTCTGCCTATCGTTTATATCCACGGCGCTTCGGGTGCGCTGTTCAGGGACCAGGCCTGGACGGTGGCTTTTTCGCTTGTCGCGTCTCTGTTTGTCGCTTTGCTTGTCATCCCGATGATGTACGACAGGCTGTCGGGACGTAAACAGTATAAATTGGAATCGCGTTCCGTACAGTTTGAATGGTATGGCCGCATGCTGGCCTCCATACTGCGTAACCGGTGGGCGGTGATTGGCGGATCGGTAGCGCTCCTTGTCGGGACGGTCTTCCTGCTCCCTTTCGTAGGGACGGAATTTCTGCCGCATACGGGGAGCAGGGCCTTTACCGTGTCGGTGAAACTGCCCGAAGGCACACGGCTGGAACGAACCGACGCCGTCGTCCAAAACCTGGAGTTCCTGATTCATGCCATCAGCGGCGACAGCCTGTGTACCGTTTATGCACATGCCGGTACGGGATCGTCCGAAAATGAGGCGTTTGAAGGCGAGCATACGGCCATGCTGAAGGTCATCCTTTCGGCGAAGTCGCCCGTGCCGCCGGAAACGGTCATGGAGCGTTTTATTGAAGCGACCCATTCGATTGAGGGGCTTGAACTGACGTTCAGGCAGGATGATAACACGTTAGGCTCGCTGTTCAGCGACGAGATAGCGCCGATCGTCATTGAAGTGAAAGGTGAGAACCTTGACGAGATCGCATCGATTACGGACGAAGTCCTGGAAAGGATGTATCAGGTGGACGGCGTCTATAACATCAAATCGTCGATCGCCGGCGGCGCACCCGAAATGACCGTTTCGATAGACCGGACAATGGCCGGCATCAACAATATCAACATACAGTCGGTCATCACGCAGATCAGGCAACAGTTGCAGGGCCGCGAGGCGGGAAAGATGGACTACAGGGGCGAGATGCGCGACATCGTCATCAAAACGCCGGATGTCACGGTGAACGACCTGCGCGGCCTTGTCGTGACAAGCGGCAACCGGGAGTTCCTCCTGCACGAGATCGCCGCCATCGAAAGTTCGTACGCGCCAAAAGAAATATTCCGCCGCAACCAGACGCGGATCAACAAGATAATAGCCGACAAGGACCCGGCTGTATCGTTGGACAGGGTAGCCCAACATATCCGTCAGGCCGTCGGCGACATCGTCCTGCCCCCCAACTATTCGATAACCGTGACGGGCGAAGAAGAAAAACGCCAGGAATCGATGCGAAGCCTCATGTGGGCGCTGGTACTGTCGATCATACTGGTTTATATGGTGCTGGCTTCGCAGTTCGAATCGCTGTTGCATCCGTTCACCATCCTGCTGACCATCCCGCTGGCGCTTGTCGGCGCCGTCCTGATATTTTTCATCACGGGTGTCACGATTAATATCATGGGCGTCATCGGCATCATCATGCTGGCGGGTATTGCCGTCAACAACTCGATCATCCTGGTTACGCGCATCAACCAGTTGAAAACGACGATGAACCTGACCGAAGCCATCCTGCTGGCCGCTCAGCAACGCATCCGCCCGATCATCATGACCAGCCTGACCACCATCCTGGCGCTGCTGCCGATGTCGCTTAGTTTCGGCGAAGGCGGGGCGCTCCGTTCGTCAATGGCCCTGGCCGTGATCGGCGGTCTGGTCACTTCCACCCTGATGAGTCTGGTCGTTATTCCGTGTGTATTCTACGTGCTGGAGTCAATTACGAATTACGAATTACGAAATACGAATGAATTTTCTGCTAAATAGAAGGGTGACAATCAGCATGCTGTTTATATCGCTTACCCTGCTCGGGTATGTGTCGTATAAGCAATTGCCTGTGGAGTTGATGCCCAATGCCGAACTGCCCACGCTGACCGTCTCGGTCAGTGCGCGGCAGGATATGGACCCCGCCTACGTCGAATCGGAGGTGATCATTCCCCTGGAGGGCGCCATCAGTTCGGTAGGCGGCGTCGACGAGATAAGGTCGGAAATATACAGTAACCGCGCGACCATCACGGTGGAGTTCAAGAGTAATGTGAACATCAAAACCACTACGCTGAAGTTGGAAGAGAAGATGAAGGAGATGACGTCGTCCATACCCGAAGACTTCACCCTCCGCGTGCAGCGGGGTAACGACGTCAGTTCGCTCAGGAACGCCGCTTTCATGACCTTGCAAGTACGAGGCTTGGGCGGTATCGATCGCGTTCGTAACATCGTTGACGAACGGATAACGGCCGAGTTGGAGAATATTGACGGCATAGCGGCGGTAACCGTCTTTGGCGGACGCGAGAAAGCCATTGAAATCAGGATCGACAAAGATGCGTGCAAGGCATTGAACCTGACGACTACGAGCATCGCCGGCATGTTACGCAACCAGGCGCAAGAAAGGGTGTTCGTCGGCAATGTGAAAGAATCCGACAGTCAGTTTTTTGTCCATGTCAACTCCACCTTTACCCGCATATCCGACTTAGAGAATGTAGTGGTAGCCCCCGTACCTATCCTGTTGAAAGATGTGGCGACCGTTTTCTTCGACCTGAAAGAGGAGACCTCCTACAGCCGCGTGAACGGACGCGAAGCCGTTTCGGTACTGTTGGTGAGCGATGCACAGTCGAATATGATCGACATGTCGAACCGCACAAAAGCCGTCCTTCGCAAATTGAACGAACGGCTGCAAAGTCTGGACGTCGAGGTCGTCATCGATACCAACATGGCCGACGAGATGGAGAAAAGCATCAATAACATCCTGGAACTTGCCCTGATAGGCGGACTGCTGGCGATCATGGTGCTCTGGTTTTTCCTGAAAAATCTGCGGCTGGTATTTTTCATCGCCCTGTCCATACCGATCTCCATTTTTACGGCGTTCAATTTTTTCTATGCGGCGGGGATAACCATCAACAGCCTGACGCTTATCGGCATAGCGCTGGCCGTGGGGATGCTGCTCCACAACAGCATCGTCGTGCTTGAAAACATCTACAGGCTGTCGGGCAGCGGCATGTCGCCCGAACGCTCGGTGACACAGGGCACGATCGAAGTATGGCGGTCGATCGTGGCGTCGACGCTCACGACGGTCACCGTTTTTCTGCCATTCATTTTTACCGATAACTTCCTTATCAAACTGTTTGGCAACAACATCGGCGTTTCGATTGTCTCCACGCTGCTGGTCTCCATGGCCGTAGGGTTGCTGTTCATTCCGATGGCGGCCTATTCGATGCTCAAGAGCAGGCACGGCAAGACGGTGTTCTATGAGAAAATGACGCTCTCACAACGCCCTGTGCAGATATACATGGTGCTTTTCAAGTCGTGCATGCGCAATCCGGGCGTGACCGTCTTTGGCGCCGTCATCCTGCTTTTCGCCACGCTGATACTGGCGCTCACCACCAACCTGCAAATGAACCGCGAGGTCGATTCCGACCGCTTTAATATTAACATTACGATGCGGACGGGCAGCACGCTGGAAAGTACCGACAAAGTGGTGCGGCTGCTCGAAGACCGGCTTGACGAGACGGAAATACCCGAACTGAAGGATGTGATCAGCCGTGTTAATCCCGAAGAGGCGACCCTGACGCTTGTCATGATGGAGGACTACAGGCGGATAGGCAACCGCGGGCTGTCCGAAATTCAGGCCGATGTACAGGCGCTGCTCCCGCGCATGGATGGCGCACAGATAAACATTGCCGGTGCGATGAGCAGCGGACAAAGCAACCGGGGCGGCGGATCGGGCGGCGGAATGGAATCGTTCATGAACCTGATGGGCATAGGCTCCAACCAGGAACGGATCATCGTCAAAGGTGCCGACTATGATATGATGCAGATCGTGGGCGAAGACCTGCGTTATTTTCTGGAAAACCAGGATTATATTCGCAGTTCGAGGGTGTCCTATCCGAGCCGCCAGCCGGAGATACGCCTCAATTTCGACCAGGTGCTGCTTCAATCGTACAACATCACCCGCAACAGCATCACATCGGGACTGTCCGAGATGAACGCCGAATTTTCGTCGAACGTACAGTTTAAGGTCGATAATGAATATTACGACATCATCATCCGCGACAAACCTACGGTCGAAGAGGAGGAAGGCGAAGAACAACTGAACCGTCAGCCGACGATCGACCGCCTGCAAACCGTGCAGGTGATGAACGCAAGCGGCGGCCTGCACAACCTGCCCGACATTGCCGCGATCAACAAAGCCTTCGGCCGCTCGCGCATATCGCGGGTCAACCAGGACAAACAACTTACCGTGACCTACGCTTTCACGCGCGACATCGAACAGTCGAAAACCCTGCTGGAAGGCTACCGCGCCGATATCGACGAGATGATCGCCGGTTACAACCTGCCCACCGGCATTGCCATCGAAGTCATTCACGAAGAGGATGTGCTGGGTGATTTCAAATTCCTGTTTCTTGCCGCCGCCATCCTGATATTCATCATCCTGGCCTGTGTGTTCGAATCTGTCACCACACCGTTTGTGATGCTGTTTTCCATCCCTCTGGCAGCCATCGGCTCGCTCCTGGCACTGCTGATGTCGGGCAACAGCAACCTGCTGAACCCCAATACACTGATCGGCTTCCTGATACTGCTGGGCGTCGTGACGAACAACGGGATCATCCTGATAGACTATACAAACATACTGCGCGCACGCGGCTACCGTCGCGAACGGGCTTTGATCATGGCAGGACTGTCGCGCATGCGTCCGATCCTGATCACCAGCGTCACGACCATCATCGCCCTGTTCCCGCTGGCCATGGGCGATTCGGATTATTCGGGCGTCATCGGGGCGCCTTTCGCCGTTACCGTCATCGGCGGACTTGCCTTTTCGGGTTTGCTGACACTGGTCGTCATACCCACCGTGGCGATGGGACTGGAAAATACGCTGGCCTGGTACCGCAACTTATCGCATAAAACACAACTGTTTCACCTGGCGCTTATCCTGACCGGCGTTGCATGCATCTACCTGTATGTGGACGAAATGCTGTGGCAGGCCATCTATTTTGTCTCCCTGATCGTCCTCATACCCGGTGTCACCTTTTTCGCACAGACGAGCCTGCGGCGGGCCAAAGCCGATGTGGTCGACAGGGACAGGGAGATACATATTGTCGTAAGCAACTTAGTGAAGATATACGACCGCGCCGGACGGTTCTCGCGACAGTGGAACAGCGGCCTGGAAATGAACGAACGCCTGGGCGTAAAAACCAGATATCACTCGCTGAAAGACTTCCTCAACCTGAGTTGGCAGTTCGCACTCTGGGGGTTCGGCATCTACTTCACGTATTTTTATCTGGAAAGCAAAACGTGGATATTCTTCTTGTCATTCGCCCTGTATGCTTCCACGCTCTACCTGTGGCGCAAGGTCAGGGCCTTTCTGTTCCACCGTTTCCCCAAAAGCCGCGTGATACGGTATATCAACCGTATTATATTCTGGAGTATTCCGATGGTGATTATCTACATCCTCTACCTGCGTCTGGAGAATGCGGCCATGGTAGGCGTCATCGGACTGCTGTGGGCGATCGGTATCATCATCTACGTCACTTCGCAGTATCTGTATGAAAGGGATATCAATATCGAACGGCTGAGCGGCCGTTTTGCCGGCCTGCGCCGCACGTACTTCCGTTTCGTGAAAACCGTTCCGCTCATCGGCAAACGCCTCCGCCCGTTCAAGGCCCTGAAAGGCATTTCGTTCGAGATCAAAACGGGCATGTTCGGACTGCTTGGCCCCAACGGCGCCGGCAAATCGACCTTTATGCGTATCATCACCGGTATCCTGGAACAAAGTTACGGCAGTATATGGATCAACGGATTGGATACGCTCGAACACCGCGAAGAACTGCAAAGCCTGATCGGATTCCTGCCGCAGGAGTTCGGAACGTACGAAAACATGTCGGCCTGGGAGTTCCTCGACTTCCAGGGGATTCTCAAAGGACTGACCGACAGGCGGAAACGTGAGGAACGGATCGAATATGTATTGAACTCCGTTCACCTGATCGACCGTAAAGACGACAAGATAGGTTCGTTCTCGGGCGGCATGAAACAGCGCATCGGTATTGCGCTGATACTGCTTCATCTGCCGCGTATCCTGGTGGTCGACGAACCTACCGCAGGGCTCGACCCGCGTGAAAGGATTCGTTTCCGCAACCTGTTAGTCGAGTTGAGCAAAGACCGTATCGTGATCTTCTCGACCCATATCATCGAAGATATTTCCAGTTCGTGCAACCAGGTTGTGGTGATCAACAAAGGCGAACTCAAATATTTCGGCGAACCGATCGAGATGGTCGACATGGCGGTCGGCAAGGTATGGCGCTTCCAGATTGACAAGGACGAGTTCGAGGAGAAATTGGACAAGTCGCTTGTGGTGCATAACATCCAGGATGGCGACATGATACAGGTACGCTACCTGTCGCGGACGCAACCCTTCCCCGACGCCGTCCAGGTAGAAGCCAACCTTGAAGACGCATATCTGTGTTTATTGAAAAACTTGTAAATTTTTCAATAAACACAGATACGCGTCTTCAATTACGAATTACGAATTACGAAATACGAAATAAACGAATTATGAATTATCAACCGACGTTCGCTTTCGCCCACTTGCCTCGCTTGCATGGATTTGCAATCCGTGTTTTTAAATCCCTAACGGGATTCTTCATTGTTCATTGTTCATTGTTCATTATTCATTATTATGAAGTACCTTTCGCTTGGATATAAAATGATACGGTATAACCTGAAGGTTATCTTTGCCGGCAAATTTTTCTGGTTTCTGCTGGCGGCTTTTGCTTTTTTTGCATTTTTCATGTTCCAGTTGGCGTGGAACAGGGGCGAGATCAACGAGGGCGCCATCTATTCGATGCTGTTGTTTCCCTGTCTACTGTTGATATTCTATCCCGTCGTTTTCGGCATTCAGAACGATGAGGACAACCGGATACTCGAGATTATTTTCGGCATACCCAACTACCGTTTCAAGGTATGGGGTTTCCGGATGTTATTGGTTTATGTGGCCAATTATTTTATACTCATCCTGTTTGCCTACGTTGCCCGCATCCTGTTGTATCCGGTCAATATCATGGAGATGGCGGCGCAACTGATATTCCCGATGCTGTTTTTCGGCAACCTGGCATTTTTGTTTTCCACCATTACCCGGAGCGGCAACGGCACTGCCGTCCTCATGATCATCATCGGTCTGTTGTTCTTTATCTTAATGAACGCCGGCGGCGGCAATACTTCAAACCCGTCGGCAGGTATCAGCAACTCCTTCTGGAATGTATTCATCAATCCGTTCACCATCCCCACCAGCATACATCCCATGATCTGGCAGGACACCATCGTCAAAAGCCGTATATTCCTCCTGCTGGGCGGCATCGTCTTCCTCATGATGGGCCTCCTCAACCTTCAGAAACGCGAAAAATTCATGTAGTAGGAAAAAACAAATATTGCTATGATGAAAAATTACAAGAATCATTAATCTTTTATCTAAAAAATACCAAAGGATGCGTATATTCGTTATTTTTTTTGTTTTTATTATAACAGTCAGACTTTTTGTTGGCTGTTCTGATAATATAAATATGGCTTTTGAAGAAATTCGATATGTAGATAAGTTTTCTCAAACATTTGATCTTAACAACGAAGTTGAAGTAGACCTTGAGAATCTCAATATTATTGGGGTAAAAGATTTTTCTGTTTATGATTCATTGTTAATTTTTGCTACTACGGATAAAGAAGGTTTTTGGTCTTTTGTGTCATTACCTGACTATCGTTTTTTAGGAAAATTTCTTAAACAGGGACAAGGTCCTTATGAATTTTTTAGTTTTCCCTATATTGGGAGCGGAGCTAAATTATTCAAAGAAATAGAAGCAATCTGTGCGGTTATCTATAATTCTCAAAAGGGGGAACTCTATAAAATGAACATTGATGAATCTATAAAGAATAATAGATTAAATATTTATACAATGGATAAGAATCTTCAACCTTTTTTATTCAACTTTGTTTTGATAGATAGCATTACGTTTTTATGCAAAGAAATAAGCAACGGAGAAACACAACAAATAAGGTATCTGTTGGTTGACGGGAAAAAAATCATTCCTAATCATTTTGAAAAGTTAAATTCGGCTAAAATAAGAAAAGGAGAAGATGTAAACATTCTCTCGACCATAACAAGATATTATTCCAGCAGA
>Ga0099364_10006327_pt1 | contig 17284 bp, 16 predicted proteins | sample TergutTh196P3_FD_73070 | JGI IMG/M metagenome (GOLD analysis project Ga0099364, IMG submission 73070) | Microcerotermes parvus P3 segment gut microbial communities from Pointe-Noire, Republic of the Congo - Th196 P3 | ecosystem: Host-associated > Arthropoda: Insects > Digestive system > Gut ... | reverse complement strand
GGCTGCCGGAGCGGGTGGCACGGCGGAGTCGCCGAGATCGAAAATGACTTCGGTCAACACGGGCAGGTCGTCTCCCGTGCCGTCATTGTCGGGGTCTGCCCCGTGCTGGCGCAACAGGGCATTGGCTTCGTTTATCAACGTGCTGGCGACATCCAACTCTGTGGTGCCAAGGGGAGGAGCCGTGCGGGAGGGAGGTGTCATAGGGGCATCCTGCGTTCGGCATCGAACGCCTTGAGCGGAAATTGTAGCTGTTTGTAGTGCATCCAGCGCGCGCGCGCTGGAGCGCGTTCGGCCTCGCTGCAACCGACGATTTCGATCAGCATGCGGAAACGTTCGCAGGCTGCGGGCAACTCGGCGGCAAGGTTGAAAAGCAGGTCGGCGTGCGGCCATTGCCTTTCACCAATCAGACCGATGACGATGGGCGTTTCCGCCGCCAGCGGCGAGTCGTGCATGACGTGCGGAATAAAATTTCCTGGATCGGCTGTCCACAACTGGCGATCAAGCTGTTGCGCCAGAGCCGTGTCCGGACTGATGACGACGGCCTTGCGTCCGCCGCGATAGGCATTGCCGAGTAGTTCGCAGACCAGTGCAAGCGGGTTTTCGGCATTGTGGTAGAAGTGAACGTTTGTCATGGCGGTCGACCGGACGGTTCAGTATTCGCGCGCCTTGGCGCGACCGATCAGGAATTCGCCGAGCAGGGGCAACGGGCGGCCCGTGGCGCCCTTGGCCTCGCCAGACAGCCAGGCCGTGCCGGCAATGTCCAGGTGCGCCCATTTGTAGGCTCCGGCAAAACGCGACAGGAAGGCCGCGCCGGTGATCGCGCCGCCGAAACGACCTCCGATGTTGGCCATGTCGGCGAAATTGCTCTTGAGCAGTTCCTGGTATTCCTCCCATAGCGGCAGTCGCCATACGCGGTCGCACGAGTCGAGTCCGCTTTTCGTCAATTCGTCGGCGAGATCGTCATCGGTGGAAAGCAGGCCGCTGGGAATTCTGCCCAGTGCCACGACGCAGGCGCCGGTCAGGGTGGCGATGTCGATGACGCAATCGGGCTCGAACCGTTCGGCGTAGGTGAGCGCATCGCAGAGGATCAGGCGACCCTCCGCGTCGGTGTTGAGAATTTCGATGGTCTGGCCGGACATCGAGCGCACGACATCGCCGGGGCGGGAGGCATTGCCGCCGGGCATGTTTTCGGTAGCCGGAACGAGGCCGATCACCTCGATGGGCAACGCCATGAGGGCAATGGCCTTGAAGGCGCCGATGACGCTGGCCGCACCGCACATGTCGTATTTCATCTCGTCCATTTCCGCGCCGGGTTTGAGCGAGATGCCGCCGGAGTCGAACGTGATGCCCTTGCCGACCAGTACGATGGGACGCGCGGACGAATCGCGTCCTTTGCGCGCTTTTTTGCGGTGCTCGTTGCCACGGTAGTGCATGACGATGAATCGCGGTTCCCGGTGTGAGCCCAGCGCCACCGAGAGCAGTGCGCCCATGCCGAGTTTTTCCATGTCGGCGCGTTCGAGAACGTTGACGTCGAACCCGAACCGTTTGCCCAGGGCAAGCGCGGTTTCGGCCAGTCTGGCGGGGGTGCAGACATTGGCCCCGAGATTGGCCAGGTCTTTTGCCAGCGCCATGCCTTCGGCGATGGCCTGACCGTGGAGGAAGGCTTCCTTTTGCGATGGGTCGGGTTCGGAGGAAAGGAGGAACGCAATCTTACGCGCGCCACGTTTTGCACTGTCGCCTTTGGCGCGTGGGGCGTCGAACCTGTAGGCGTGATCGGCGACGATGCGCGCGGCTTGCCGGAGCGCCCAGGCGAGATCGCGCCCCGGCGGCAGGGCGGCGTCTTCGAGCGCGATTGCGCCATCCCTGGCCAGGCTGTTGGCGAACGCCCCGCCTGCGGCGCTGAGAGCGTCACGCCAGGCTTTGTCACTGAGCGCGCCGGATTTGCCAAGGCTCACCAGCAACACCCGTTCGGCGGCCACGCCCGCAAGACCATGCAGAAGCAGGGTCGATCCGGCCTTTTCATCAAGATCACCGGATGAGATGAGCTCGACAAGTCTGCCACGGGCGGCTTCATCCACGATCCGGCTCATCGGGGGCAGAGAACCGTCCGCAAAAACGCAAAGAGCCAGAAGTCCTGTTTTTGATTTCTCGGGAGAGGTAATCTTTATGGTATATTTCACAAACTTTGCCCTGACGAGAATGTAAGGGAACGCCTTTTCATGGCTATTCATGGTAATGCGTTCACGCTGGCCGACAGCAGATAATTATGTCTCGTTTCGGCGGAGTCAGTCAAAGACCTGCCGCTTCTTTTACCGAACTTTCATCCAGTTATCGAATGAAGATTTTCCGCCGCGCCCTTCAACGGGAATTCACTCACATGGCGGCGGGGGTATTTTTTGCGTTGTTTGCGGTGCTCATTACCGTGGTGCTCATTCGCCTGCTCGGACAGGCGGCAGGCGGCGGGGTGCCCGTCGACGCAGTGCTGGCATTGATCGGCTTCAATTCCCTGTCGGAGTTGCCCATCGTGCTCACGCTGACGATGTTTCTCGGCGTGCTCCTGTCGTTGTCGCGCGGCTATCGGGATTCCGAAATGGTGGTGTGGTTCGCGTCCGGTTTGCCGCTGACGGCCTGGATTGGGCCGGTGTTGCGATTTGCCTTGCCGCTCACGTTGGTCATTGCTGGGGTGACGCTGTACCTTGGCCCCTGGGCGAACCAGAAAAGCTATGAGTATCGCGGAAAGCTGGAGAGCCGCGACGATGCGCAGCGTGTCGCGCCGGGCGTGTTTCGGGAGTCGTCCGGCGCGCAACGGGTTTTTTTCGTCGAAGTCGAGGCGGGTGAAGACGGCAAGGTACGCAACGTTTTCGTGAGCGAGGAGAAGGACGGCAAGCTATCCGTCGTCGTAGCCGCGAAAGGTTCGGCTGAAACCGACGAAGAGGGCAATCGCTACGTGATCCTCGAACAGGGTCGGCGCTATGAAGGCAATTCGGGGACGCCGGAATACCGGGTCATGGTTTTCGACAGTTACAAGTTGCGGATCGAATCGGGCAAGCAGGTTGCGCCGTCCGCACGGAGACGCACGAAATCGACCGCCGAATTGCTCCGGCGGCGGGATACACACGATCTTGGCGAGGTGAGCTACCGCATCAATACGCCATTGGCGGCATTGTTGCTGGCGCTGTTGGCGATTCCGCTTTCCTTCGTCAATCCACGCGCCGGACGCGCCAATAATCTGTTACTGGCGATCCTGATTTACCTGATCTACAACAACTCCATTCTTGTGTGCAAAAACTGGGTGTCATATAGCAAACTGTCGTTTGCGTCCGGGTTGGTCCTGCCGCACTTAGTGGCACTGACTTTGTTGGTGTTGTTTTTCTACCGTCGCCTCGCGGTGACGCCGCTCTGGCGTCGTCGCGCGCCCGTTGCGCTGCTGCCGACAGGTATCGGGGAAAGGGATGTGAATGCGGATGCGCGGGAAGGCGAACCGCTTCCGGAAGAGCCCGCGCCGCAGCAGGAGCCGACGCAATGAGCCGCATCCTGCTCACCTATCTTGCGCGGGAAATCTATGGTGCGTCCCTGACGGTGCTGGTGGTCTTTCTCTGGCTGTTCGCGTTCTTCGATTTCGTCAATGAGCTCGACAACATCGGCAGGGGCAACTATCAGATCTATCACGCGCTGGCATATGTGGTGATGCTCATCCCCAGCCGAACATACGAGTTGCTGCCAGTGGCGGTATTGATCGGTTCGCTCTATGCCCTGACCACGCTGGCCCGTCATTCCGAGATCACGGTCATGCGCGCTTCCGGCCTGTCGACGAGGAGAATGCTGGTAATGCTCTGTCTGGTCGGTATTTTGCCTGTGGCGCTCATCTATGTTTTTGGTGAATACATCGCGCCGACTACCGAGAGCGCGGCGCGGCAATGGAGGTTGACCTCGACCGATTCGGCCATTTCACAACAATTGCGTTCGGGGCTCTGGGTCAAGGACGGCACGCGCGTGGTCAATGTGCGCACCCTGCAACCGGATCGCAGCATGGAGCGGATCCGGGTGTTTACGTTCGATGAAGCCAATGTGTTGCGATCCATTGCCGATGCTGCGCGCGGCGTCTATGTCCAGGCGGACGAGAAGGGCAAGGGATACTGGCATTTGACCGGCGTGACGCGCACCGATTTCTTCGACGATCACACCGCGCTGGCTTCGCCCGACGAAGTGATCTGGGAGTCGGCTTTGACGCCCGAGGTGCTCAGTGTGCTGATGGTGCTGCCCGAGCGGATGTCGGTGACGGCCTTGCTGGCCTACATCGGCCATTTGCGCGAAAACCAGCAGAACGCGAACCTTTATGAAATCGCCTTGTGGAAGAAGCTCACTCTGCCTTTCACCGCATTGGTAATGATGATTCTGGCCCTGCCGTTCGCACTGACCCATGAGCGTAGCGGCGGAGCAAGCGCAAAGGTGTTTCTCGGCGTGATGCTCGGTGTAGCCTTCTACCTGCTCAACGGGATGTTTTCCAGCCTTGGAATGATCAATTCCTGGCCTCCCCTGACGGCCGCAATTACGCCGAGCCTGCTGTTTCTCGCGGCGGCGGCGGTGATGTTGTACGTGGTGGAACGGAGGTAGGTCGGCAAAAACGACCTCTTGGGGCATCTCTGCACCCGCCGCTCGCCATCCTGCGCGAAGTCGCAGGATCCATGCGGCGTGTGGATTGCAGCGACTTCGCTTCGCTACGCGCAGCAATGATGACTGGAGAGGATTTGCAGGGGATCCTCGGATCACCGACGATAGGTATTTTCGTCCCAAAGGGTTAGAGTGGCGAGCTTTGTCGCTCGTAACGTATACGCACCCTGTTCAATGAATTCAGAAGCCATGCCCTCCATCGATCCAGCCTGTTATCACTGCGGCCTGCCGGTGCCGCGCGAGGCGAGTCACGTCGTGGCCGTGGATGGCAGGCAGCGCAGCATGTGCTGTGCCGGATGCGAAGCGGCGGCGCAACTGATCGTCGATAACGGCTTGACCGACTACTACCGTCGGCGCGACGCCATGCCCGAAAGACGCCCCGAGGCGATTCCGGCCGAGTTGCTCGAGTTGGGACACTTCGATCATCCCGAGTTTCAACAAGGGTTCGTTCGCCCGGTCGGCGAACATGAGCGCGAGACATCGCTGATCCTCGAAGGCATCACCTGCGCGGCCTGCGTGTGGCTCAACGAGCGGCACATCGCCCTCCAGCCGGGGGTCTCGGCGGTGCAGGTCAATTACGCCACCCGGCGCGTCCGTGTGCGTTGGGACGAGCGCCAAATCAGGCTCTCCGGCATTCTCGGGGCCATTCAGGCCATCGGCTATCGCGCCTACCCCTACGATGCCGCGCGCGCCGAGGACGTTGCCGCGCGCGAGCGACGCACGATGCTGTGGCGGGTGTTCGTCGCCGGATTCGGCATGATGCAGGTGATGATGTACGCGGTTCCGACCTATTTTGCGGGCGACGGAGACATGACGCTCCGCGCGCAATTGTGGTTCCGCTGGGCCAGCCTGATCCTGACCCTGCCGGTGGTGTTGTATTCTGCCGCACCGTTTTTCAGGCATGCCGTGCGCGACATTCGTCTGCGCCGACTGGGGATGGATGTGCCGGTCGCGCTGGGCGTTGGCTGCGCCTTTCTGGCAAGCCTGTGGGCGACACTGGCGAACGGGCCGGAAGTCTATTTCGATTCGGTGACGATGTTCGTCTTCTTCCTGTTGGGCGGGCGTTACCTCGAAATGCTCGCCAGGGCGCGGGCGGTGCGCGGCATCGAAGAACTGGGCAAGATTCTGCCCGCCTTCACGGAGCGTTTGCCGGACTGGCCCTGCCCCGACGGCGAGCAGGTGCCGGTTTCTCAACTCGTGCCGGGGGACTGTGTGCGGGTGCGTCCGGGCGGCGTGATTCCCGCCGATGGGGTCGTGATCGACGGCGTGAGCGAGGCCAACGAAGCGTTGTTGACCGGCGAGAGCCGCCCCGTGCCCAAGAAGGTGGACTCTGCGCTCACCGGCGGCAGCATCAATATTTCCAGCCCGCTCGTGATGCGGGTCGAGCAGGTGGGAGACAGTACCCGGCTGGCGGCGATTCGTCGCCTGATGGAGCGGGCGGCGTGCGAGAAACCGAGGCTGGCGGCGGTCTCGGACAACTGGGCAACGATTTTTATCGTCGTCCTGCTGACGCTGGCAACGGCGACATGGATCGGTTGGCATTTCATCGATCCGTCGCGGGCCTTGTGGATATTCGTCTCCGTGCTGGTGGTGGCTTGCCCCTGCGCCCTGTCGCTGGCGACTCCCGCCGCGTTGACGGTAGCGACCGACGCCCTGGCGCGCATGGGTGTGCTGGTTACGCGCGGGCATGCCATCGAGGTGCTGGCGCGGGTCAATCATTACGTGTTCGACAAGACCGGCACACTGACCGAGGGGCAAATGCGGCTGGAAGAGACGCAACTGCTTGGCGCGATGGATGCCGAGACCTTGTACGCGCTTGCCGCCGCGCTGGAACAGGGGTCCGAGCATCCCGTGGCGAGCGCCCTGCGTGCTGCGGCTGCCGGAAAGCCGCCGGTCGCGGTCAGCGATGTCACCGCAGTGACGGGGCATGGAATGAGCGGGCGATACAGCGGCGGGGCGGTGTGGATCGGTCGTCCGGATTTCGTTGCCGAGCGCGCTGGGCTGTCGGTGCCGGTCGAAGTCGCCGGGATGGAACTGAAAACCGGAACGGTGATCGCGCTTGCCGATGAACACGGCTGGCTGGGGCTGTTTCGCTTTGCCGATGCCCTGCGTCCGGCGGCGGCGGATTACGTCCGCCAACTCGTGGCGGCGGGGATTCCGGTGACGATCCTCTCGGGCGACGCGCCGACGGCCGTGGCGGCGGTCGGGGAGCGACTGGGAATCTCCGATGTGCATGGCGCCATGACGCCGCAGGACAAGCAGGCATTCATCGCCCGCCTGCAGGAAGACCCGGCCAAAGTGGTGACGATGTTCGGCGACGGCGTAAACGACGCGCCGGTGCTGGCGCAGGCGCATGTTTCGGTGGCGATGGGCAGCGGAACCGATCTCGCCCGCAATCAGGCCGACATCGTGCTGCTCGGCGAAAATTTCGCCAGGCTCGGCGACGGCGCCGGTCTGGCCCGGAAAACCTTGTGGATCATCCGGCAGAACCTATGGTGGTCGTTTGCGTACAATCTGTCCGTCGTGCCGTTGGCAATGATGGGGTGGGTGACGCCCCTTATAGCGGGCGTCGGCATGGCCGGCAGTTCGCTACTGGTGGTTCTCAACGCGCTGCGCCTGCAACGGCGAGGCCGGGAGTGAGGAAAAAATGGAGGAGAGTCTTTACCTGTTGATTCCGATTTCGTTGCTGCTGGTCTTCGTCATCGGCGCGGTGTTCTGGTGGTCGCTGCGTTCCGGACAGTTCGACGATCTCGAAGGCCCGGCGTATCGCATCCTGTTCGACGACCGGGATGAGCCTGGACGCGGGGAAGAAGAAGGCGCCGGAACGTCGAGGGAAAAGTGATGTCGGCTCCGGATGGCGCTTCGCTTATCCAAGCTACATTCTGCATTCACCTGGGGCGCGTTTCCCTTCATGATATGCCATTGAAATTCACGGAGCAGCACGGACAACAAGCGTTTGCTTTGACCTGTGTCAAACGAACGAAAAAGGAACAGGGCATACTGCATGGTAATCAGACGAGACAGTCGGGTTTTCCTGACTGGTTCCGGCCATCTCGCAAGGATTGTCTCTCTGTTGGGGTTGGGGGTGCGCGCATGCGCACCCTTTTTTTTTACTGTTTGCGCCTTCCTTCGTTCAGCATGCAAAAACGCCGGTACCCATTGTCGGGCTTACATGTCCGTGACGAAATGCACTAGAATGGACACTTCTACAGTTTGATCTGTATCAAATTGTAGATTCGGCTCACGGGTATTCTTCAGCCGACGAGAACAGCGCCTCGCCGTTCTTGGAGACGTTCGTTGTACAAAGAAGGATTTTTTTTTAACCAAGAGGTGACTTCACATGCAATCGCAAACGACTTACGATTACAAAGTCGTGCGCCAGTTTACCATCATGACGGTGGTATGGGGCATAGTGGGCATGCTTGTCGGTGTAATCATCGCGGCACAGCTTATATTGCCTGAACTGAACCTGCACGAAATCCTGCAATATGGCAGGTTGCGTCCGCTCCATACCAACGCGGTGATTTTTGCGTTCGGTGGTTGCGCCCTGTTTGCAACGTCGTTATATTCCGTGCAACGAACCTGTCATACGAAACTGTTCGCGCCGGGACTGGCTTCCTTCGTCTTCTGGCTCTGGCAACTGATCATTGTCTGCGCTGCCCTCTCCCTTCCTCTTGGTTTCACGACCGGCAAGGAATACGCCGAACTCGAATGGCCGATCGACATCATGATCGCTGTGGCCTGGGTGGGCTACGCGGTCGTGTTCTTCGGCACGATAGCGATCCGCAAGGTGTCTCACATCTACGTGTCGAACTGGTTCTTCGGAGCCATGATCATCGCCGTGGCCCTTCTGCACATCGTCAACAGCGCAGAAATTCCGGTTTTCCCCCTCACGACCCTGAAGTCCTACTCGGCCTACGCCGGGGTGCAGGACGCGATGATCCAGTGGTGGTATGGGCACAACGCGGTGGGCTTCTTCCTGACGGCGGGCTTCCTGGGCATCATGTACTACTTCGTGCCCAAGCAGGCCGATCGCCCGATCTATTCGTACCGCCTGTCGGTCGTGCACTTCTGGGCGCTGATCTTCACCTACATGTGGGCCGGCCCGCACCACCTGCACTACACCGCGCTGCCTGACTGGGCGCAGTCCGTCGGCATGCTGTTCTCACTGGTCCTGCTGGCGCCCTCCTGGGGCGGCATGATCAACGGCATCATGACCCTGTCGGGTGCCTGGCACAAGCTGCGCACCGATCCGATCCTGAAGTTCCTCGTCACCTCGCTGTCGTTCTACGGCATGTCGACCTTCGAGGGTCCGATGATGTCGGTGAAGAGCGTCAACGCGCTGTCGCACTACACCGAATGGACGATCGGCCACGTGCACTCCGGCGCACTGGGCTGGGTGGCGATGATCTCGATCGGCGCAGCCTATTACCTGCTGCCGCGCCTCTACGGCAAGACCGAGATGTACAGCACCAAGCTCATCAACACCCACTTCTGGATTGCGACCATCGGCATCGTGCTCTATGTCGCTTCGATGTGGATTGCTGGCGTGATGGAAGGCGTAATGTGGCGCTCGACCCACCCCGACGGCGCGCTGTCGTACAGCTTCATCGAGAGCGTGAAGGATAAAATGCCGTTCTTGCTCATCCGTCTCGCAGGGGGTGCGCTCTTCCTCTTCGGCATGCTGATCATGTTCTTCAACATGATCAAGACCATCGCCGGTGAGAAAGCCTATAACGCGCCGGTGGTGGTTCCTGCCGCCGCTCACGCTTAAGCCGGAGAAAAAACATGGCTCAATCAAAACATGATGCGATCGAGAGCAACGTATTCCTGCTCATCGTCCTCACGTTGCTTGCCGTCAGCGTGGGCGGGCTCGTGGAAATCGTGCCGCTGTTCTTCCAGAAGTCGACGACTCAGGCGATCGACCACGAGGGGAAGGCGATCGACGTGAAACCTTACGGCGCGCTCGCCCTGGCTGGTCGCTACGTCTACATCCGGGAAGGCTGCTACAACTGCCACTCGCAGATGATTCGTCCGTTCCGGGCCGAGACCGAACGCTATGGGCACTTCTCCGTCGCGGGTGAGTTCATCTACGACCATCCCTTCCAGTGGGGGTCCAAGCGTACCGGGCCTGATCTGGCGCGTATCGGCGGTCGCCGGGATGATGAGTGGCATCGTAAGCACCTGCTCAATCCGCGCGACGTCGTGCCCGAGTCGAACATGCCGGCATTCCCGTGGCTTGACCGGCAACTCAGCGTCGACATTGGAGCTCACATGGAGGCGCTGAACCTGGTCATCAATCCGGGCAGTGAAAAGCCATACTCCAATGACGTCATTGCGAATGCGTCGCAGGAGATTTCCGGCAAGACTGAGCTCGACGCCCTGATTGCCTATCTCCAGGGGCTGGGTTCGGCGTTCAGTAACGTGAAGTAAAGTGGGGGTTGCGCAGCGATGGAAGTAATGAGAATCATTGTTATGGTCATGTGTCTGTTGTGTTTCCTGTGTATCTGTTATTGGGCATACAGCAGGCACGCCAAGACAGGATTTGACGAAGCCGCGCAATTACCTCTGACTGATGATGATCTGCCGGCACATCCGGCTGACAGGAAGGAATGACAAATGGCTGACTTTATCGGCGATTTCTGGGGCTTGTACGTAGCGGGTATCGTTGCGTTTGGCCTTCTGCTCTGCCTCGTCTTGTTACTTGCGAACAGGACGGTGCAGCAATCGGGCGCTCCTCAATTGAAGGGGCATGTGTGGGACGAAAACCTCAGGGAATACAACAATCCGTTACCGCTCTGGTGGTTGGTTCTGTTCCTCGGGACAATCTTTTTCTCAATCGCCTATCTCGTGATCTATCCGGGATTCGGCACCTGGAAGAGCACACCGGAGACTGATAATGGTTTGCGCAGTGAGTACGCCAGGGAAATGGATAGCGCCAAAAGTGTCTATAACCTGGGCAAGCATCTGGGTGTGTCCCTGGAGGCTCTGGCAACCGACGATGCCGCAATGAAGACGGGGCAGCGTCTGTTCCTGACCTATTGCTCGCAGTGCCATGGCTCGCAGGGCAAGGGGTCCAAGGGCTACCCGAACCTAGCCGACAATGACTGGCTGTTCGGCGGATCTCCGGAAACCATCAAGGCTTCCATCACGGATGGTCGTGCCGGGGTGATGACCCCCTTTGGTACTGCGCTCAGTGACGAACAGAAAAAGGACGTGGCCAACTATGTGCGTTCTCTTTCCGGCCTGAGTGCGGATGGTGACCGCGCGACGCGGGGCAAGGATGTCTTCGCGGCCAATTGCACGGTTTGTCATGGTCCGGATGGAAAGGGCGCTCTCTCGATGGGAGAAGCTTTCGGCGCGTTGGGCGCCCCCAATCTGACCGATAACGTCTGGTTGCATGACAATACCGAAGAAGCCATCATCGAAGGCATCACCAAGGGGCGTAATGCGGGTCCAGGCAGCCTGGAAAGCCGCATGCCGGCCTGGAAGGATTTCCTTTCGGATAGCGAAGCCAAGATACACATCCTGGCTGCGTATGTGTATAGCCTGAGCAAGAAGTAAGCATGACGAAAGCACCCTGTAGAGAGTCCATTCTCGCAGGGTGCTTTTTTGCGTTTTGTCGGGCTGCCCAAACAGCCTGTAGGAGTTTTTCGCCATGAGTGACCCCGGTTCCGATGCTCCTTCGCTTCCGGAGAGTCCGATTCCGGATGCTCCGGCTCCGGTTTCGCCCCCCGCAGGGAAAGAAGGCGAACCGGAATCGGGGAGCTTGTACGCAGCGCACAAGAAGCTCTATGTGCGCTCGACGACCGGCCGGTTTGCCAGGTGGCGCTGGATACTGGTGTGGCTGACCCAGATCATCTTTTTCGGGCTCCCCTGGCTGACGTGGAATGACCGTCAGGCCGTGCTGTTGCATCTGGTTGAGCGCAAGTTCTATATTTTCGGCTGGGTGTTCTGGCCGCAGGATGTGCTTTTCCTGTCCATATTGCTGATTGTTTCAGCGTATTCGCTATTCTTTTTTACCGCCATTGCGGGGCGTTTGTGGTGCGGTTATGCCTGTCCGCAAACCGTTTATACAGAAATATTCCTCTGGATCGAGGAGAAAATCGAGGGCGATCATACCGCACGAGCCAAGCTCGACAAGGCGCCGATGAGTGGGCGCAAGCTTGCGCTCAAGTCGGCCAAGTACGCGGTTTGGGCTGCGTTTGCGCTATGGACGGGCTTTACGTTCGTCGCGTGGTTTTCGCCTTTGAAAGGATCGGAAGGTTTGCTGGCGTCGCTTCTGACTTTCGGATTCGGTCCCTGGGAGACGTTCTGGCTGTTCTTCTACGCTGCTTTTACCTTTGTGCTTGCGGCTCTCCTGCGTGAACAGGTGTGCCTGTACATGTGCCCGTATGCGCGTTTCCAGTCGGTCATGTTCGACCCGGACACGCTGATAATCACTTACGACGCGGCCCGTGGCGAGCCGCGTAGCCTGCGCCGCAGGGGAGAAGACCCGGCAGGCAGGGGCGACTGTGTCGATTGCGGGATCTGCGTCCAGGTGTGTCCGACCGGCATCGACATCCGCGACGGCTTGCAGTACGAATGTATCGGTTGCGCGGCCTGTATCGATGCCTGCGACATCGTCATGGACAAGCTCAGTCTGCCGCGCGGACTGGTGCGTTACACGACCGAGCATGCGCTGGAACGTGGATGGGGAGCCTCGGAAATTCTCCGTCATGTGTTGCGGTTGCGCACCCTGATTTACGGGACGATCCTGTTCGGGATCATCGCCGCCTTCATTTGGGGACTGGCGACAAGGATACCGTTACGGGTCGGCGTTATTCGTGATCCTTCGCTCGGGCGGGTGCAAGGCGATATGGTTGTAAATGATTACCTGCTGAAGATCATGAATATGGCTGAGACGCAACGGACTTTCGTTGTTAGTGTGGATGGCCCGGAAGGAATACGCCTGGGTGACAGCAAGCGGATCACGAGCGGTAACCAGGTTACGGCCGAACCGACAGAAAACCTGGAAGTGAACATAGAGGTGATGATTCCCAGGGGAAGCGGTCAACCGGGGTCGAACCGGATTTACTTCGAGGTCGTCTCCAAAGACGATCCCGGTGTGAAGCGGCGCGAAAAAGCGGTTTTCCTGTATCCCAACTAAAGTAAGGAAGAGATTGAATGTCAGTAGGTTCTCAAACGCTTGACAATCAGCCCTGGTATAGGCACGGCTGGCCGTGGTTCCTGTTCGGATTGCCTGCGGTTTCTGTGGTAGTGGGCATCGCCTTGTACGTCATTGCCAATGTCTGGGAGGTTGACAGCATCGTGGCGGGTGATTATGCCAAGGACGGCAAGGGAGTCGAGCTACGCGTCGAGAGATTCAGACAGGCGCAGAGCCTGGGGTTGTCGGCGCATGCAACGGTGCGTGAGGACACGTTGAGCATCAAACTGTCCGCCACGCAGGAGAAGGATTTGCCCGCAGTGCTTCGTTTGAACATCATCCACCCCACTCAGGACAGGTTCGATCAGATCGTGTTGCTGCAAAGGGGGGAGGATGGTGTGTATTCAGGGCCGATCAAGCCCCTGCACGCCAGCCGCTGGCAGTTTCAATTGGAGGATGAGACCCGAGCATGGAGCATGACCGGGGACGCCAACATTCCGATGGAGACGGAGGTATCGATTGAGCCGTTTCACTCGGGTCGCATCAATCCGGCCGAATCGCTCAGGCCGTCCGATTCATAGATTTTTGAAGGAGGAGTTCTGCTATGGAAGCTATTATGGAATTGTTCTCGACCACGATCGGGTTGCTCAGTGTGTTTACCATTGTTTTCGTCATTGTCATGGGCGTTTTCTTCATGCGGTTTTTTTCAAACCGCATGGCGGAAGATGAGCGCAATGCTGCCCGGCAACAACGTGAGCGGAGCAACGCCAAGGCTTGATTCGATGTTTTCGTCGTTCCCGGCAAACGGCCCGATTTTTTCGGGCCGTTTGCTTTCGTGGATTGCAGGAAAAATCAACGATAGACGAGTACCGGCGTTTTGCTGTGAGTCAGCACTCTTTGGGTTTCGCTGCCCAAAAGCAGCCCGACGATGCCGCGACGGCCGTGAGAGGCCATGAAAATCAGATCGCACCCATGCCGGTCTGCTGCGGCGATAATGGCTTCATAGGGCGTTTCGCTGATCTGCGTATCTGTGTCGGCAGGAACATTGGAGGCTTCGGCTTCGTCCCTGGCGCGATCCAGGATGCGTTGGGCTTCCTGTTCTGCAGACTGGGCAAATTGTTCCGGAGTCGTCGGATCGATCAAGGCGCCTTCTCCGTAGATGGGCATCGGAAAATCGGGTTGCGAGTAGAAAAAGGTCAGTCGCGCGCCGATTTCCCTGGCGAAGGCGATGGAATGGGTTACGGCGGTCTCGGAGAGCGGTGATCCGTCTGTGGGTACGAGAACATGTTTGAACATCGTGCATCCCTCCTCCTGTTTACGATGCCTGATTATAGTAAGAGTTGCTTCGTTTTCGTATCCCGGCCATTGTCCGGATATTTGGTAGCCCCGAGGAAATTGGTCACGAGCAGGTTATCGATTGGAAGCGTTTCCATCGGTTGGATGGCGTTATCATCATCCGGAAGCGTTTGCATCACTTGCTGGAATCCAACGTTAGAAGCGGAAAATGGGGAGATCCGTCATGACAAGAGAAGGCGCACCGGAATCGGGACGGCGGGGCAGGACCACACATCATCCGAAAGCTTTTGATTTCGACCCTAAAAAAGAGATCAAAAGAAGCATGCACAGCCTGCATGCCGGGATCGAGGGAGCCATTGATCCGTTGGGCATGAGCGCGCCCATCGTGCACGCGCAGATGGCCTGGTTGGTTCACCCGCAGGAGCTTGCGCAGCGTTGCGTCAACCTTTCCACCGATTTGTGGAGATTGCAGCTTCATACGATGAACCGTATGTTTGGGCTGCCCAGTGTTGATCCCATCAGCCCACACCCGGACGACCTCCGGTTTTCCGATCCCGTATGGACGGAATCGGCTTCGTGGGATTTGGTCAAGGAATGGTATCTGGCCTATACCCACAACATGCAGGACATGCTCTACGACACGCCGGGGCTGAACGGGAAAGAGCGCCGTCGCGCCGCGTTCTGGTGGCGCAAGTGGCTTAATGCGGTGGCGCCCACCAACTTCCTGTTTACGAATCCGACGGCCATGCGCAAGATGATTGATTCCCGTGGAGAAAGTCTTTACAAGGGATTCCAGAATTTTCTTGCCGATCTGAACGCGGGCATGGTGCGCATGACGGACCCCAGGGATTTTCACGTTGGGGAAAATCTTGCGACGACGCCGGGTGCGGTGATTTTTCGCAATCGCCTGCTCGAAGTCATTCATTACACACCGACGCAAGCCAGGATTCACGCGGAGCCGGTGGTGATCATCACGCCGTGGATCAACAAGTTCTACGTTCTCGACCTCACGCCGAAGAAGAGCATGGTTCGTTATCTGCTCGATCAGGGGCTGGATGTGTTCGTCACGAGTTGGAAGAACCCCGATGCGTCGATGCACGATTGTTCGTTCGATGATTATCTGACCGAGGGGGTGCAGACCATCATCGACGTGGCGCGCAAGTTTACCGGCGCGGACAGGGTTCATGCGGCGGGCTATTGCATCGGGGGAACCGCGCTTTCGATCTACATGGCCTGGGCCAACAGGCGCTATGCCAAGGACGCAGTTCCGGTGGCCGATTGGACGCTCTTTACGACCCTGGTCGATTTCCACAAGCCGGGCGACATCGAGGTTTTCATCGACAAGTCCAGTATCCGTTACCTGATCGACAGCATGAGCAAAAAGGGCTATCTCGAAGGCAACCAGATGGCTTCGGCCTTTCGCCTGTTGCGCTCCAACAGCCTGATCTGGTCGTATGTCGTGCATGGCTGGCTGTATGGCGAGAAACCCGCGCCGTTCGATGTACTGTACTGGAACATGGATACCACGCGCATGCCGTATGCCATGCATTCATGGTATTTGAACGAACTGTATCTGCACAACCGGCTGATTCACGACGATGCGCTGACGGTGGCTGGAGAGCCCATCGACCTGGGGCGTATCGTTCAACCCCTGTATTCGGTTTCCGCCATCGACGATCATATTGCGCCGTGGGCGCAGACCTATCGGGTCAACAATTTTGTCGTCGGCCCGAAACGTTTCGTGCTCTCCAGCTCCGGGCATATCCTCGCCATCGTCAACCCGGTGGTGTCTCCGCCCAAGCGTCGCTACTGGGTCAATGATGTACGGCATCGTTCCGAGAGTGCCGAATTCTGGAGAGAGCAGGCAAGCGCCCATGAGGGAAGCTGGTGGCCGGACTGGATGGCGTGGCTCAAGCCGCGCGCCGGAGAACTGGTGGATGCGAGGCCCGCAGACAACGAGCAATTCCCGCAGCTTGCGCCCGCGCCGGGAACCTACGTGCTCGAATCTTGAGGGGTGAGTGCGAACCCTTGGCCGAAGCCTGCGGGATGGCGCGAAGTGCCGGGGCAATTCCCCTCCTGTGGAGGGGTGGCGAGCGAGTTGTAATCGCGTGGATCGCAACGACACCGTCGCCGCATTCGGCCAGGTCTTCACGCCCGATGCTCATCATCGGGGCCATGATGCGCAAGCTCAGTCAGGATTTGGAATCGGCGTTGCGTCCCATTGCCCAATCCAGCGCGAGTTGTGCCACCAGTTCCGCAACCAGGTGTCGCTGGCACGCGGAGAGCGAGCGGAAACGTTCCAGCAAGGTTTGCTCTGCCGGTAACAAACCCGACGCGGCAACCGGCGCTTGCGCCGGAACGAGCGGCGTCTCCGGAATGCCGTAGCGCAACCATTGCACGGACACGCGGCACAGCCGCGCCAATGTCTCCATTTTGTCCGGCGAGGGCTTGCTATGCCCCGCGAGCCATTTCTGCACCGCCTGATTCGTCACCTGCTGCCCGGTGTGATTCAGATTGAAGTAAAGCGCCAGATCGGAAGGGGTGCAAATCTGCCGGGGGCAGCGCGTCAACGCCTGTTTCAGCCGTCCGGCAAACGCTTGGGTTTCTGGATTGATAGCCATGTCAAAGTTTTACTGGCGGCACGAAAAACTTGACAACCGAATGGTTGACATTAACAACCCAGTGGTAGAGAATATGGCAACAAGTTTTTTGAGATATGCGTCTCACGCAAACAAGCCAAAACCGACACTGGCCCCTGAAGCATCTGGCTGAAGCCGCCAACGCCAAAACCTCGTAGACGGGCCTCCGCCCGCCTGAACGGGGAGACCGGAAGGCATGTGACTGCTGGAGATGGAATCTTTTCTTGATCGAGTCACGCTGAAAATAAAGGTTCCAGAGATAATGGGAAGAGGCAGCTCCATTCGAAGCATTGCATCCGGCCTCCTCTCGAAGCCGTGCCTCGTTCTGCTTTGCGTGCTATTCCCGCTCTGCACGCCGACGCTGGCCCAGATCGTCCCGCCGCCCCAAACCGTCCCGCTGCCGGGCGATCAGAATTTGATCCAGGAACGCCAACAAAAGCTGCTCGAAGACCAGCAACGTCGCCTCGAAGAGCTCAAGCGGCTACCCAGCGAACCCGCCGCCCCGGCCCCCGCGCCGCCGAGCGAGCCCGGC
>Ga0099364_10006326_pt1 | contig 17284 bp, 11 predicted proteins | sample TergutTh196P3_FD_73070 | JGI IMG/M metagenome (GOLD analysis project Ga0099364, IMG submission 73070) | Microcerotermes parvus P3 segment gut microbial communities from Pointe-Noire, Republic of the Congo - Th196 P3 | ecosystem: Host-associated > Arthropoda: Insects > Digestive system > Gut ... | reverse complement strand
CTTTACTGTAAACGGAGAGAAAATTGATGAAGATACAATAAATCTAATTATTGAAGTAGAGGATTCCGGCAAGGGTATTAAACCAGAAGATTTGGGAAGCTTATTTAAGGATTATACACAATTAGACCAGGAAAAAAATAAAGGTATTGAAGGAACAGGACTGGGACTGGCAATTACCAAGAATATTGTTAATGCAATGGATGGAGATATATCTGTTCAATCCGAATACAAAAAAGGCAGTGTTTTTACTGTTAGACTTCCGCAAAAAATTCACACTCCGGAGCCTTTAGCAGAGCTTGTAAATCCGCAGGAAAGCAATGTAATCCTCTATGAACGCCGTGAAATTTATTCCAATTCAATTATTTACAGTATTAGAAATCTGGACGCCGGTTGTACGCATGTCTGTACAGATGCTGAATTTTATGAAGAGCTGTCCAGCCAAAAATATAATTTTATTTTTATTTCATATGCTTTATTTAAACAAAATAAAAATACAATAGAAATGCTGGGAACAAATGCAAAAATAGCAGTGCTTACGGAATTTGGCGAAGTAATACCGGAAAAAAATGTAAATATCCTTGCTATGCCGGCACATTCCATATCCATCTCCGCCATATTGAACGGTACATCCAGTAACTTTTTGTACAGCGGAAGCAATGAATTTTCTGTACGGTTTACTGCTCCGGAAGCAAAAGTTCTTATTGTAGATGATATCGGTACCAACTTAAAAGTTGCCGAAGGTCTGCTTTTACCTTATAAAATGACTGTAGATGTGTGTAAAAGCGGCCTGGATGCAATTGAAATGATTAAAAATGATAATTATGATTTAGTATTAATGGATCACAAAATGCCGGGAATGGACGGTATAGAAGCAACCACTATAATACGAGAGTGGGAAACCAAGATTCCAATTATTGCATTGACTGCAAATGCGGTTTCCGGTGCAAAAGAAATGTTTTTAAACAGCGGTTTTAATGATTTTTTGGCCAAGCCAATTGATATTGTACATATGAATACAATTTTGGAAACATGGATTCCAAAAGTAAAGCAAAAACAGGTGCCGGAAGATAATGAAATAGCCGGTACAAATAAGGATAAGGAAATGAGTGCAGATTTCGAATTAGATCTTCTTTATAAGGATGGCCTGGATGTCGATAGAGGCATTATGCTGTCAGGAGGAACAAAAGAATTCTATTATTCAACGCTTTCTGCATTTTGTGAAGATGGAGTTGAACAGATTGCAGAAATAAAATCCAGTCTAAAAGAAGGAAACATTCCCCTGTATACAACCAGCGTCCATGGATTAAAAAGTGCTGCTGCTACCATTGGGGCAATGGAATTGTCCGAAGTCGCAAAGGCTCTGGAAATAGCCGGACAAAACGGCGATTTGCAATTTATAGAAAGCCATAATGCTTTGTTTTTGGAAAACATTGAAAGCCTTCTGGAAAAAATAAACAGTATATTATCAAAATGAAATATATATCTGCTTTTGCATCAATTTTTGTGCTGATTATTGCGCTTTTCAATATTTCGGCTTGTTATTGGGATCAAGATATTTCGTTTGACATTCATTCTATAGAATCCTACCGCGATATTCCCGGCATAACAGAAGAGGAAATAAGTGCAATAGAAACATTACTATCCAATAACCGGTCTTTTTCTTTTGTCAGTATGTTTACAACAGAATCATTTGTCATGCCTGACGGTACTTACTCTGGTTTTATTCCCGGCTTTTGCAAACTGCTTTCCGATCTTTTTGGCATACCTTTTATACATGAAGTCCGCGAATGGATTGATTTAAAAGATGGAATTGATAATGGCACGTTTGATTTTACCGGTGAATTTACTCCATCGCCCGAACGCCGCAGTGAATATTTTATGACCAATCCAATTGCCCAGCGTTCACTTGTTGCTGTTACTTATGGGGATTCTGTATTTCTCCAGACATCACAAGACCTAAACGGACTTGTTTTAGGTTTTTTGGAAGGTACGATTAATTCCGCTTCCATAAAACATGCATATCCCAATCTTTTGTTTGAAGAGCATTATGTCGAAGGTTTTGAAGAGGCAATTGAAAGCCTGGAAACCGGTATTATCGACACATTTATTACCGATGCTGTAGATATTGTAATATTTTCAGATTATCCCTCTATTAGATTTTCTTATGTTACTCCGCTTGTATATACTCCTGTATCGCTTGCTACTGCCAGGACAGAACTCGAACCAATCATATCGGCAGTGACAAAATATATAATAGCAGGGGGTATTAACAGGCTTATGGAATTATACAGTGAAGGTTCGCTGCAATATACACAATTCCTGCTTTACCAGTCTTTTTCTGATGAAGAAAAAGCTTATATAAACAACCTATCCGGAAAAGTTCCCATTGTATTGGCATCTGATATTTTTCCAATTAGTTTTTTTAGCGAGGCTGATAATGAGTTTCAGGGAATTTCTGTAGATGTATTGGATGAGGTAAGCAGGCTTACTGGTATAGAATTTGAAGCAATTAATGATCAATATATTAACTGGCCTGGTCTGCTTGATATGCTTAGGAAAGGCGAAGCAGCATTGGTGTCTATGCTGGTAAGGACAGAAGAAAGAGCAACACATTTTATTTGGCATGATACTCCGTATTTTTCTTCGCAATATGCATTTATTTCCAGATTGGATTTTCCAAATTTGGAATTTTATCAGATAGAACAGACAATTACCGGCGCTGTCAGGGGTACTGCCAATGTAGAAATATTCCAGGTATTGTTTCCCGATGGTACAAATCTTAGGCTCTTTGATACTCAGGATCAGGCTTTTGATGCGCTTGAAAGAGGCGAAATAAATCTGTTTTTGGCGCTTGATTTTATGCTTCTGTATCAAACCCATTACCGTGAAAAACCTGGATTTAAAATTAACTATCCTTTTATGATATTCACCGATTCGTATTTTGGATTTAACAGAAATGAATATATTTTATCTTCAATTGTCGATAAGGCTCTTTATTATATAGACAGAGAAAGGATTGCAAGAAACTGGACAGGCCGTGTCTTTGACTATTCAAGGAAAATGGCAGAGAATCGCGCTTTTTATCTTGCTTTAATTGCTGTATTACTATCGTTGACGATTATTGTTATATCGGCATTTTTTGTAAAGTATTTCCAAAAAAGAAAGAAAATAATTGAACAGACTTCTATTCTGTCTGCAATTTATTATTCCATACCTGCCGGTATATTCTGTAAAGACCTTGATGGTTTGTTTTTGAACTGCAACCAGCAATTTGCTGAATTTATTTCTACCGATCAATTTGCAATAATTGGCAAAACTTCCGATGATATATCTGTTTTTAGCAAGATAATGGCCCAGGGCTTTATGGAAGCGGACAACAAGGTATTAAAAGATAAGATTTCTTTAAAATCGGAAGATTGTTTTACTTATCCCGATAATTCCCGTAAATATCTGGAAACAATTAAAACTCCCTTAATGCATGGAAACGAAATAATAGGCCTTATGGGATTTGTAATTGATGTTACAGAACGCAAACTGGCAGAAGAAGCAGAACAAAGAATGGTAGCAGAAATTCAACAGCAAAGCAAGCTGTTAACTTTGGTAAACCGGATTTCTGCTATCTTGATTGAACCTGATATAGATAAATTCGAAGAAAACCTGTTATTTTCCATGAGCATCCTGGCGAAATCAATTAATGCCAACCGTGTAAGCATATGGAAAAACAAGACAGAGGAGAATGAATTATATTGCATGCGCTTATATCAATGGACAGAGGGTGGGACAGACGGAGAGATAAACGGAGCCAAACCTGCCGGGGATATGGATGCTGAAGCTGATATTTCATACAGCCAGGCACTGCCCGGCTGGGAGAATGAACTGTCGACCGGTAATTGTATAAACATGCTTGTACGGGAAATGCCGCCAGTGCAGCGGGAACAATTTCTTGCTCAGGGCGTTGTATCGATCCTGGCAGTACCGATGTTTTTATACAAACAATTTTTTGGATTTATTGAATTTGAAGATCACCGCAATGAAAAAGTATTTTCTAAGGATGAAGAGATGATACTGCGCTCGGCCGGAAGATTAATAACCAACGCCCTGTTGCAGCGCGAAATGACACAGAATATGCAGGATGCATTTGTTGCTGCGAATGCAGCTAACCGTGCGAAGACCGATTTTCTTGCAAAAATGAGCCACGAAATACGAACCCCCATGAATGCGATAATGGGTATGGCAGAGCTTGCTCTGCGAACAGATGAATTGAATTCTGCCCGTGAACATATTCTTACGGTAAAACAGGCGGGGACAAACTTATTGGCGATAATAAACGATATTTTGGATTTTTCAAAAATTGAAATGGGAAAAATGGAAATTGTGCCGGAAGAATACTCATTTTCTTCCATGATAAACGATGTTATAAGCATTATTAGAATGAAAATACTGGATTCGGAAATGAGGTTTGCAACATTTATAGACAGTAATCTGCCAAATACCTTAATAGGAGATGAAACCAGAATACGTCAGGTCTTATTAAACATTTTGAATAATGCAGTAAAATATTCAGAAAAAGGTTTTGTTTCTCTTACAGTAATGGGAGAAAAAGTTAATGCAAATACAATTAATTTGATCATTGAAGTAATGGACAGCGGGAAAGGCATAGAAGAAAAGAATCTTGACAAATTATTCGGTGAATATGTGCAGGTTGATCAGGAAAAAAACAAAGGTATAGAAGGTGTGGGGCTGGGACTGGCTATAACCTGGAATATTGTCAAGGCAATGGAAGGTGAAATTAAGGTTTTCTCCGAATATGGAAAAGGCAGTACCTTTACAGTTACACTGCCGCAGGTTTTTGAAACCGAAGAAAAGCTGGCATCTGTTTTTAACCCGGAAGAAAAAAGCATTATTGTATACGAGCAGCGTGATATATATGCCCATTCCATTATAAGTGCCATAAGCGACCTTGGATTGGATTGCACCCTTGTTTCTACAGACATTAATTTTAAAAAGCAGATGGAAAGCAATGTTTATACATTTATTTTTATTTCTGCAGCGCTGTATGAAAAAAACAAGAACACAATTGCACAGTTTGGACAGAATGCCAAAATTGTTTTGTTTGTAGAATTTGGCGAAGCAGTTTCCGGAAAAAACCTAAGCATTGTCGCAATGCCTGTTCATTGTATCTCTATTGCAAATATTTTAAATGGTATATCTAACCAGCTTATTTACAATGTAAATAAGGAAATAACAGTAAGATTTTCTGCTCCTGATGCAAAAATACTTGTTGTTGATGACATAGCTACAAACCTAAAGGTAGTTGATGGATTGCTTTTGCCGTATAATATGAAAGTAGACCTGTGTAAAAACGGAAAGGAAGCAATAAATAAGGTAAAAAACAACCAATATGATTTAGTGTTCATGGATCATAAAATGCCGGAAATGGATGGTATAGAAGCAACAGCAATAATCCGTGACTGGGAATTGGAACGCCCTAATGAAAAAGAAATGTATGGAGTTTCCGAAGGAAACTCCCAAACAATCGGAATTCGTAGAATTCCGATTGTGGCATTAACTGCAAATGCAGTAAGCGGCACAAAAGAAATGTTTATAGAAAACGGATTTGACGATTTTCTGCCAAAGCCTATTGATACAGTCCAAATGAATATTATTCTTGAAACTTGGATTCCAAAAGAAAAACAAAAATACCTGTCGGAAGAACCCATCAATATTGTTAATAATGATCTGGATATGGAAAAAGGGATTAAATATGCCGGGGGAACAAAGGAAGCCTACCATTTAACCCTTTCTGCATTTTATGAGGATGGTATTGAAAAGATAGAAGAAATCAATACAAGTCTGGAAACCGGAAATATTCCGCTTTATACAACATCTGTTCACGGGCTTAAAAGCGCTGCCGCAAGCATTGGGGCTTTCGAATTGTCCGAAAAAGCAAAAAAACTTGAAATAGCAGGACAGAATGAGGATATGGAGTATATCAAAACTCATAATAATCAATTCATCAAGGATTTGGAATTGCTTTTGGAAAAAATAATTATTCTCCTTCAGGATAAACATAGGAGCATGGCTTAATGAAAAAAAATCAAATTGAAAATGATATATTAAACAGCAATAGAATAGAAGAATTCTCTCAAGACGGCAGGAACTTTATGTCTCTTGATTTTTCCTATATAAAGACAATTGAAGATTTACAAAAAATGATGGAACTGGCTAAATCAAAAATTGCTGCATATTCCGAACAATCACTGTATACAATAAGCAATATAGGGCATATACGATTTGATTTAAAGGCAAAAGAACTTGCGCTGGAATACTTAAATCATAATACGCCCTATGTAAAAAGCGCAGCGCTTATAGGGCTGGACGGTATTAAAAAAATTATGATTAACAGGGTAATAAAGCTAAGCGGACGGAAGAATATTTCTTTTGCTTATTCCAAAGAACAGGCTATCCAATTGCTGATACAGCAGGATTATGCGGAACAAGACAGCTAAGGTCTACACTTTGAGCTTTAATTTTTATTTTTCCCTTTCTTCCATCGGCAATAAAGACCGTTCCTGGAGGATAAACTCCTTCCAATATCAATAGGGCAAGCGGATCCTCAAGTTCTTTTTGTACAGCCCGGCGCAGGGGCCTTCCGCCGAATTTGGGATCCCAGCCTTTTTCCAAAAGAATTCGGCGTGCAGACGGGTTAACCAAAAGCGAATAATGCTGCTCGGAAAGCCTTAAGGCAAGAGCATCAAGCTGAATTTCCAGAATGGACTCAATTTCTTTTTGAGAAAGCGAGCCAAAAACGATAATATCATCTACCCGGTTTATAAACTCGGGATTAAAGAGCCGCCTAAGTTCCGAAAGGGCTGCCGATTTTATTTCGTTACTGTCCATTAAACCGGATACAGTGGAAAAACCCAGACGGGAATCTTTTGATATTTCCCGTACTCCGGCATTGCTTGTCATTATTATCAAAGAATTTCTAAAGTTTACCGTATGACCAAGATTATCTTTTAGTTCTCCTTCTTCCAGCACTTGCAAAAGCAGATTAAATACATCCCGGTGGGCTTTTTCGATTTCGTCAAAAAGTATTACCCGGTAGGGATTGCGGCGTATTTGTTCGGTAAGTATTCCGCCTTCTTCGTAACCAATATACCCCGGAGGGGAGCCGGTAAGCCGGGAAGCATTGTGTTTTTCCATGTAATCTGACATATCAATACGTATTAGAGCTGCTGCAGAACCAAAAAGGTATTCTGCCAAAGCTTTAGCTAACAGGGTTTTTCCTACTCCTGTTGGTCCCAGAAATATAAAAGAGCCCAAAGGACGCTCCGGAGAAGAAATACCGGCGCGGGAACGGCGGATTGCCTGACTCAACTGAAACACAGCTTCTTCCTGGCCTACAATGGTTTTGTGAAGTTCTTTTTCTATATAAAGAAGCTGCCGGGCCTGGCTTTCGTCAAGGCGGGATAGGGGTATATTGGTCATTTCCGAAATAATCCGCCGAATATCCGTTTCTTCCACCAATACCGGTTGTTCCCTGCTTTCCCAGCTATGGCGGGCATGTTCCAGCCGCTGCCGGAGCTGATGTACCTGATCTCTTAGATCGGCGGCTAATTCATAGTTTTGATTGTTTACCATAGCAGTCTTTTTTTCTGTAAGCGCTTGAATATCGTTTTCTATACCGGAAATTTCTTCGGGAACTACAGTATGTTCCAATTTTTTCATTGCTGCAGCTTCATCCAATACATCAATTGCCTTGTCGGGCATGCGTCTGCCGGAAATATAGCGCCGGGCAAGGCTGGCAGCAGCTTCTATGGCTTTTAGGCTAAAAATGACACGGTGATATTCTTCGTAGCGATATTGAATACCGCGAAGTATGGCAATTGTTTCTTCCAAACCGGTTTCTTCCACCAAAATAGGCTGAAAACGGCGTTCCAATGCAGTATCTTTTTCAAAATATTTCCGGTATTCAGACAGGGTAGTAGCACCTATACACTGTATTTCCCCCCTGGAAAGGGCAGGTTTAAGTATATTAGAGGCATCTACAGTGCCTTCTGCTCCGCCTGCACCAATAATCGTATGAATTTCATCAATAAAAAGGATTATATTTCCTGCCTGGGCGATTTCTTTCATAATTTTTTTTATTCTTTCTTCAAATTCCCCGCGGTATTTGGTTCCTGCTACAAGCTGTCCCATATCCAAAAGAAGTATACGTTTTCCGGAAAAGTTTACCGGAGCGGAGACATCGGTTGACCTTTTACCATGTATGTGGTCTGTTCCGGCAAAATAACGGGCAAGTCCTTCTGCAATAGCTGTCTTTCCAACTCCGCTTTCTCCTACCAGGACAGGGTTATTCTTGGTTCTTCGGGCCAATATGCGTACTGCCCTTTGTATTTCTTTTTCCCGGCCTATGACAGGATCGAGCTTTTCATTTTTTGCCAGGGCTGTTAAATCTCTGGCAAATTCATCCAATACAGGGGTTAAAACCGGATACACAGCAGGTTTTGCTCTGGCAGCAGTTTCTTTGCTGGTCCTTATAGGATTAATGGTAGTTTCTACAGCCACCCTGAGCATTTCTGCATCAACTGCCCGCAGGGAAAGATAGTTCTGGACGGGCATACCATGCTCGCGAAGGGCAGCAAACAGGAGATGTTCTGTGCCGATATAGTCTTTTCCCAGTATTCTGGCTTCTTCGGCAGCATTTTCCAGGAGTTTTCGGGTCCGCCGGGAAGGGGGCAGATCGCCCGGAAATAATACAGCAGCCGATTCATAGGAACTAGTGCGAATTCGGGGTAGTTCATGTTCCAGCCTTTCCTTGAATTCTCCTAGATCTATACCCAAAAAAAGCAGGGCTTTGCAGGCTGTGCCGTTCCCTTCTTTAAGCAGCGAAATTACTATATGTTCCGGCAGCAGTTCACCAGCACTGCTGCTGCGGGCTTCATTCTGGGCATCTATGGTAAGAACACGCAGAGCCCGGCGGGAAAGACCTTTTAACAAGAAAACCTCCACTATCAAGTATAATTATTGAGAGGGTAAAACGCAATGCGTATTTCCGGAAATACTAAACTTCCTGCAAAGCCCCTTCCGACAATTCAAAACAACGCTGTGCCCTTTCTGCTATTTTTATATCATGAGTAACTACTATTAGGCTTGTTTTCCAGGTTTCTGCCGCATTGTATAAAAGCTCTGCAACGGCCAGGCTGCTGTTGGGATCCAGGTTTCCTGTTGGTTCATCGGCCAGGATAAGCTGGGGATCGTTAATCATTGAGCGTGCTACAGCAACCCGCTGGCGTTCTCCTCCGGATAACTGGGAAGGATAGTGATGCAGCCTGTCCATAAGCTTTAAATCGTTTAATAGTTTTGCTGCCTTGTCCAATGCACTTTTCTTTTTCATTCCTCCTATATAACCGGGGAGCATAACATTTTCCAGCGCTGTAAAATCCCGCAAGAGATAATGAAACTGAAAAACAAAACCTATCTTGCTGCGGCGGTATTCGGTTAAATCTTTTTCTGCCAAAGCCGAAATAATATGACCTCCTATTTCCACCAATCCAGAATCGCTTTTATCCAAACCTCCCAGTATATTTAGCAAAGTGCTCTTTCCGCTGCCGCTTTGTCCCCGTATTGCTGTATTTGTTCCGCGTTCTACAGTAAAAGAAAGATCTTTTAGAATACTTAGGGTTTCTGTGCCGGATTTGTATTCTTTAAATAATTTTTCTACTTTGATTATTGGATCATTCATAACGTAATACCTCTGCGGGTCTAATGCGGGAAACCCTGCCCGAAGCGAACCAGGAAGCTCCCAATGCAGAAAATAAACCAAACAGGAATATTAAGAGCACTTCCTGCGGAATTATACGTGCTTTTAATTCCTTTATATAAAATACTGCCGGTGAAAAAATTGCAAAACCTTCTCTTTGGTAAAATAAAGCCAGGATTGTATTAACAATATGTTCCAAAAGAGAAAAGAAAGCAGCTATATTAAAGCTTATAATAAGACCTAAAATTGTTCCGGAAACAGCGCCTATCAAACCGATAATAAGTCCATCACAGACAAAAACCAGCCGTACAGCCCTGTCGCCAGCACCTACTGCCCGCAGGAGGCCGATTTCTTCCCGCCTTTCCAGTACAATTCTGCGCTGAGCCTGGTAAATATTAAGGCCGACTACAATAAAAATAAGACCTACAAGGACAAACATAAACAGCTTTTCTGTCCGCAGAGCGCCAAAGAAAGCCCTGTTAAAGTCCCGCCAGCTTCGTACTCTAAGCTGTGAGATGCCGGAAGCCTCGATAAGTTCTGTTAAAGAAGCTGCAATTCTTCTGTCCTGCCAGCGATCATCTAATTTAATACCCAGGGTGTATGAAGATCCTGCAAGTTCCCCTGCTTTGTCAAAGTTTATAAAGCCCCAGCCCAGATCATATTCATAAAAACCGGATCTAAAAATTCCTGTAACGGTAAAAAACGATTCATCTGCTGACGGTTCATCTGTATCCTCTATTCTGTCACTGTAAAGCTGTGTAAGGCTACCGCTTCCGCTAATTGAAATAAGCTGGATTGTATCGCCCAATCCTATCCTAAGCCGGGCAGCAAGTTCTGCACCTAAAAGGATATCTGTATTTTCTGTCAGTTTAAAAGAGCCTTCTTCAAATACCAGCTTTTCCGCCATTCCCGTATCTTCCTCGTATGCATTATAAGGCAAACCGCGTACCACTACAGCCTGCTGACCCCAGTCGCCGCGGATTAAAGCCTGTACTTCCCGGAATGGAATAACAGCATTTACACCAGGCATGGTCTTTATTTCTTCTGTTAATAATGTTAAAGCAGCAGTAGTACTTTTTTCTTCAGATTCATCCTTTGCAATAGATTCCAGTTGTACATAATACGATGATATTTCCAGGATGCTTTCAATAAATCCCAGTTGAAATCCATTCATTACCGAGATAATCACAGTTAATGCCAGAACACCGACAGCAATTCCCAGAATAGCCAATACCGGCGATGGGGAACCCCGTTTTCTTATTACCAGCCTTCGGGCAACAAAAGCAATCCAGCCCATTAGTTTAACCGCTCCTCGGAAATCTTTCTTCCATCCCTCCAGACAGCCCTAAGTATTACCCTGCCGTTTAAAAAAATTTCTTCGATTTCTACATCTCCCTGATTTCTTACTGTTCGTTCCAGTATGCCATTACGATAGTTATCTTCGGAAATACGATCGTTCCCGGAATACCGAAATACAATCCTGCCCTGATCGGCAGCCGCAGTCCAATGAATTTCTGCAATTCTGTCGCCCGACCATTCATTGGTAATTAAGGCCAGAACCCTGTCTTGCTGATCATAGCGTGTTTCACTTATTACCCTGCCCAGGCTGTCAGTCTCGTAGTATACTCTGGCTGCATGTAAATCATAAATAAATCCCAGTGTTTCTGTAAGTAAGGTATTACTATGAGGTGAAATCGGGTCTACAAAGCTTCGTATGGGCGGGGCATCGCGAAGATCGAGATTTAAGAGCGGCAGCTCCGGACGGCTGCCTGATCTTTGAATGGCAGCAATATGCATCCCTGCTTCATGGTAACGGCGCTCGACTCCCCGCAATATGGCAGTACGGGTATAGCGGTAATTGTCTGTCCACATGGGTGCATTGTTTAAAAAAGTTTCTGCCTGGATTAAAACACCATCCCGGTAATTATAACGGGTAGTGTATAATCCCGAAGCAAGGTACTGGCGGGTTTCGCTCAGTTGGCGGTCTGATGAAAACAATTCGATAAAGGGAGGAATTTCCTGGCTTCCGGCATCGCCTATGGATGCAAGATCTGCCGGCAGGGAAGCATTAATTCTAACTACTCCTCTTGCATCCCGAAAAATCCACTGCCTGCGGTGCAGCCTGCCGCGTTCGTAGAGCAGCCTTTGTTCCAGTGTATATGCAGTGTTATCATAAGGGCGGAGAATGCCAGGCAGAGTATTCCTGTTTGCCTGCTCAACGGAAAGCGCCCATTGCTGGTGGAGGGCAACGGTGCTGGAATAAATTCTTTCCAGGGCCATTCCTGCCGGATTGGATCGGAACCAGTCCTGGGCATGGATATAGTCCGGTAAAAAAAACATTTGCAAAAAAAGCGTCAATCCAAACAATAATTTGGATTTTGATCCGGGAATAGATATGGATTTCATTGGGCAAAGCCTTTTGCAAAATTTATTTTATTAAAGGGTCTGATATGATCATAAGCTTCGCCGTCGCAAAGAAACACTGTTGGAATTTTTAGTTCAGAAGCAAGAGAAAAAACTATCCCCCCTTTTGCACTGGAATCGTGTTTTGTTAAAATAACCCCGTCAAGCTTGACAGCTTCGTGAAAGGTTTCTGCCTGTGAAAGGGCATTGCGTCCTGTTGTGGCATCCAGTACCAGCCACTTGATATTTTTCAGGGTATTATTTGACTGGTTTTTTCCCAGTTTATTTTCCAGCACTCTGTCAATTTTTTTTAGTTCTTCTACCAGGGCAGTCTTTGTATGCATGCGTCCGGCTGTATCTGCAATAATTAAATCTCCTTTGCCGGATATAGCTGCTTCGACGGCATCATAAACTACTGCTGCCGGATCTCCTCCCTGCTGATGGGCTATAACCCGGACATTTAGTTTTTCGCCGTGTATTTTAAGCTGGTTAATTGCTCCTGCTCTAAATGTATCGGCAGCGGCAAGTATGGGTTTTCTGCCCTGTGATTTATAACGGCAGGCAAGTTTTGCTGCAGTAGTGGTTTTTCCCACACCGTTAACTCCCAAAAGCAGAACCATTGTAAGGCCGCTGTTCCGGGTTTCCTTTTCCATCTGCCCATCCGGGTTTGCATCCATTAGTTCATCGCTTAAAAGCTGTACAAGCTGTTCTTTTAGCTCCATACCATGAGTAATATTTTCTTTTTTAGCAATACTTTTTAGGCGTTCTGCCAGCTTCATGGCAGAAGCTGCTCCAAAATCGCCTTCGACCAAAAGATCGCATAAGTTGTCGTAATAATCCTCTGATAAGGATTCCGGATTCCTTAAAGAATCCATTTGGCTAAAAAAATCTTTTAATTTTGCTGCAAAGCTCATTAAAATAACTCCTTAGCCATTATTCCAAAAAGGGAACCGATTCCCTTTTTGCTGTACTAATATATATTCCCATGCGTATAAGAGATTCTGCAAGGAAAACCCCTGTTACAACCCATGCACCTATTGATACATAATACATATTTCTGGCTGATTCATACATATCTGTATTTCCAGAAGCAGTAGCTCCTATAATATAAGAATTATTATAGGTGTGGTACATACCGTTAATAAAAAAGGCTAAAGGCAGGGCAACCCAAAAACGGCCGTATGCACTGTAAAATTTCCGCCGCATGTCATCAACGGGCTTGTCATCTTTGTCCGGCAGCTTTCTTGGTTCCAGTGTGACAATACGGATATCGTCAGTTTTACCTAATACTATTGCTTCTCCGCCAAAACCTTCTTCGGTAATTACCCTGATAAAATGATACTGTCCTACTGGAACATAAACAGAGAAGAAACCAATATTTTCTTCTTCGGCTTCTTCCATTTCATTTTCTTCTATTTCGTTTTCTGTTATTTCGTTTTCTGTTATTTCATATTCTTCTATTTCATTTTCTGTTGTTTCTGTGTTAATTTGATTTGCTGCAATGAATTGAGCGCCCAGATATATTGAACTATTCGGCCCGGGAAATGTTATACCAATTCTTTCGGCGGCTAATGGTCTTAGTTCAAAGCTGTATTCTTCTGTAATTCCTCCCTCCAGTTCAAGCTCCAGGGTTTCGCTGTGGTAGTTTTCGGCGCTGGCTCTGACAAAAACCGGACCGGGAGGAAGAATATGTGTTTCTCCCTCTAGTGCAAATCTGTCGTTTATCTCCAACAGGGTATGATCCGGGCTGGCATTCAATGCCAGTCTGGCTGGTTCTGAATTGGAAATGGCAATTAAAAAACGGGATTTTAACTCATCTGTAACAGTAACCAGATCTTCCAGGGAAAAGATAGTTGAATCATTATAAATATAGGAACTGCCCCGTGTATAAAGACGGAACTCTGCATATATCCGTCCAAATACAAGGCGAAGCGTTCCTTCCAAAAATGCATCGGCATTATGGGTTCTAAGAAATAGTTCTTCTCCTCCCTGCGGCGGCGGGGGCGGAAAAGTTCCGCTTGTTTCGGTATCTTCCATTCCGGTATTAACCGGCGCAATTCTAAACAAAGGTCTTGGTTCTATTAAGGGTATTTCTTCTTCTGCCTTTCTATAGGCGGCTTCCAAATCCATTATCTCTTTATCAATACGCCTTAGTTCTCTTCTGTATTTCCAATTCGGCACGCCCTGAAACAATAAAATATCCCGTTCTGCACGTTTTGCGGCAAGAAGGGACGCTGCCTCGTGCAATTCTGCCAGGTAGGCAAGTTCTTCGTAGCGTGTTAGTTCATCTTCGCCGCGCAGCCTGTGGTGAATTCTGCCCAGGTCATGGATCAATTCCCGCTGTAAAATAGGGCCAAGGATTCTTTGTCCAGGGGGAAGAGCGGAAACATCAAAAGCAGTTATACAAAGAATAAAATCACCATATTGGGTTTCCTGTGCAATTATTTCCTGTTTTCCCCTGGCATTTGCGCTTATTGCAGTGCACAGTAATAAAAAAAAGCAGATTTGTAATTTTATCTGTTTGGTAAATAAATATTTTAACCGGCGCATGATTTTAAATATTCTTCGATAAACATATCAATGTCTCCGTCCATAACGGCCTGTATATTTCCGACTTCCGCCTTGGTTCGGTAATCTTTTACCATGGTATAGGGCTGGAATACATAGGAGCGGATCTGATTTCCCCAGGATATATCTTTTTTTTCCTGGGCAAAGCGCTCGTTTTCTTTTTCTTTTTCCTGCCGGCAATGTTCATAAAGCCGGGCCCTAAGCATGCTCATCGCAGAAGCCCTGTTCATGGTTTGACTCCGTTCACTCTGGCAGCTTACTACAATTCCCGTAGGCAGATGCGTAAAACGGACAGCGCTGTCAGTTTTGTTGACATGCTGGCCTCCTGCTCCGCCTGCCCTATAGGTATCTACGCGCAGGTCTTCCGGCCTTACTTCAACTTCAATGGAATCGTCCAGCAAGGGAAATAAATATACCGATGCAAAAGATGTGTGCCGCCGGGCATTGGAATCGAAAGGAGAAATACGAACAAGACGGTGAACCCCCGATTCACTTTTTAGCCAGCCGTATGCATAGTTTCCTTCGATTTTACAGGTGACAGATTTAATTCCTCCTTCCGCTTCCAGTCTGTCCAATTCTTCTACAGAAAACCCCCTGCGTTCTGCCCAGCGCAGATACATACGATACAGCATTTGCGACCAGTCGCAAGCTTCTGTACCGCCTGCGCCCGAATGGATTGTTAAAAAACAACTGTTAATATCAACTTCGCCGGACATAAGTTCCATAAGATTTTGCTTTTCATAGCGATCGTACAGTTTTTTTAATGCTTCCTCTATTTCCGGCCCCTGCGACTCATCCTTCGCTTCGTTGGCCAATTCCAAATGAACAGCCAGGTCTTCTATTTCGCTTTTAAGGTTTTTCCAGGGTTCATAGCGGCTTTTTAGGGCTTTAAGCTTCCCCATTACTTTTTCTGCTTTTGCTGGATTGTTCCAGAAGTCTGTATCTCCCGATTGTTCTTCCAGCTCTTCGATAAGTTCTTTTATTGTTTTGCCGGAATCTTTTTGAGGCAGTTCAAAGACGCCTCCAGGCATCGAGTATTTTTGCGGACAGTTCTATTATGGGGTTTCCCATTTCGATTAGTAACATTAATAAACCTCTTATTGATCTGTTGCTCTTCGGCCATGACGGGCTCTTCGGACAGGTTTGCCCTGCTGCGGTACCGGCCTGCCTGGTGCTGCCGGTTTTTGAACCTGCCCAGTAGAGCTGGACGATACAGCTCTGCTGGACGGTACAGCTCTGCTGGACGGTACAGCGGCTTTAACCGGCTCTGAAGGCCGGGTCTCTCCGCCTTTAGCAACAAGGCGGCGCCATCTCTTTTCCTTAAGCGTACTTAGTACTAGTGTACCGTCTACGGGAAACTGAAATATCCTAATCCTGTCAAAGGTATCGCTGGTGCGGTCAATGTCCCGTTTAATTCGGCCCAAAGTTTCCGCAGATACAACAGAAGATTCCCATAAACCCCGTTGAACCTTATCAAATCCATATTGAATAAGGAGTTCGGCCATTTCTTTAGCCCTTTCTTCCGATCCAGGGTCAACAGCAATAGAAACATACATAGCTACTTATTAGCTTAGCACTTTTTATATATTATTGTAAATAAGGAAGATTAACAGGAATCTATGTTTGAGATAGAACTTAAAGCGCATGTTGATAACCCGGAGGACTGTAAAAAGAGCTTGTCCGGCTTTGGAAGCGAAGGAGAAGCATTTTCCAAAGAAGATTCATATTGGGTTGTGTCAAATGGGAATATTTCGGGACTGCGTGTCAGGCGGGAAAAGACAGGTGAAAAAGAGCTGGTTAAAGTAAGCTGGAAAAAGAAAGAAAAACAGAATGAACTGGAAATAAACGAAGAGAACGAATTTGAACTAGGTGCCGGCTCGGCGAAAGCTTGCGGACAGGAAAACTTTGAAAAATTCCTGGAATTGCTGGGACTGGAAAAAAAACTGTCCAAACAAAAAAATGGCTGGAGCTGGCAGTATAACGGCATTACTGCAGAATTGTGCGAAGTAAGCGGTAAAAAAAATCTGGGTTGGTTTTTGGAACTGGAAATCATGGCAGCAGAAAACAGCGCCCAAACCATCGCTGGAGCCAGGAAAAAACTGCTGATGATGCTGGAAAAAAGCGGCATTGGAAAAGATAAAATAGAGAGTCGTTACTATGCAGATATGCTGGACAACTAGCGTGAGGCTGCCGATAAAAGCCTATTTGCAGTCTCCAGGGCTTCTGCCGCTTCACGGCTGCCAGGATCAAGATCAAGGGCTGTTTGGTATGCTTCTACGGCATAGGCAAAATCGCCGGCTGCTTCCCGTACCATGCCAAGCCTATACCACCAAAGAAAGACTCTATTTTCCAGATTTACTGCAGTTGTATAGGCAATATCTGCATGAAGATACTTCCTTTGGTTGCGAAAGATTTCGCCTTTAATAAAAAAAGCAGTAGAGGCACGATCCCCGCGGGGCATGGAGGCTGTATAACGCTGCAGCATGATAAGGGAATGTTCAAAATTATTCAAATAAAAATAGGCCGATCCCATGGTTTCTATAATAC
>Ga0099364_10006325_pt1 | contig 17286 bp, 14 predicted proteins | sample TergutTh196P3_FD_73070 | JGI IMG/M metagenome (GOLD analysis project Ga0099364, IMG submission 73070) | Microcerotermes parvus P3 segment gut microbial communities from Pointe-Noire, Republic of the Congo - Th196 P3 | ecosystem: Host-associated > Arthropoda: Insects > Digestive system > Gut ... | reverse complement strand
AGACAAGGCAATTTTTGTGCGAATATCCGTTGATATTTAAACAAAAATTAACGCAGTATGGCGAAAAATATGTGCGTGAAGCCGCCATATTTGATTACGCAAGAGGTCTAATGGCAAAATTTATTCAACAAGGAGGCGGCAATGATTGATTACAGCGTGCTTAATTTTTACGAGTTGCGCAAAATGGTAAAAAACGGTGAAATCGACCAAGGGTGCATGGGGCAGTCGCTTTACGAAACTGTTCTCGACGGCGAATCGGCACTTGAGGAGCAAGATGTTGATGTTCTTGATTTCGCGCTCAAGGGGCTGAAGCAGTACGACAAGTACAAGGATGTTGCGGATGTCGTAATATGGGGGGCGGCGGTTGCAAGGCATAATCCGGGCAATCAAACGGAAAAATCGACTATTCGTATACGGAAACGCCGTGCGTTTTGGATAGTTGCGGCAATCATCTTTGTTGTAGTTCTTACGGGTTGCGCCGCCATTTTTGATTTATTCGGAAAAATGCTGACACTTTCGCTGTTTACACCATCTCAACAAGGCGGGATTTATATGCTCCGCACCGAAGATGAACGGTTTTACAGTTCAATAGAGGATTTGCTTTCAATTGAACAACTCAACATCTTGTACCCCGCAACACTGCCCGTTGGTTATAGTTTCACTAACTTTGAAGTTATTAATCGTGGCACTAATTTAGAAGTGGGCTTGTACGCAGAATCACCTTACATTGACTTCAGAGTAAGAATCGGTGCAGATGTTCAAATTGATGATTTTGATAACGAAATTAACGGGATAAAATACAGTGTTTTTGAACACGAAGGTATGTACCAAGCGGTTTGGACTGTTGAAAAGGATTATTATCGGTTGGCTGTCAGTGATGAAACTGTAATCACTGAAGTAATAAAAAGCTTAAGAAGGAGTTAAAAGTTTGAAAAAAAATCTAAGTAAATGGGAAAACGAATTTTTATGGCACATTTGTGCAGAAAGGGCATGGGTAAAAAAATGATTTTCAGAAAGATATTATTGAAAACCATTGCGATTTTTATGGCAGTTTGCATGGTAGTTTCGTTAGGCGGGATTGCAAGTTCAGAAAGTGAGCGTAGAGTTCCGGGGTTCAAAACGGAAATAGTCTTTGAGGACGATGTTTGCCGTGAAAAAGCGGAGTTGATTACTGCCGTTATAAACGGCGAAGAGTCCGCAAGCCCCCGCAGTATTGTTTGTCTTTTTGCCGGTCACACCACCACTACTACTACTGTGTACGCGACCACTCATAATTATTACACAACTTCACCGAAGTGCAGAGAACAAATTTATCGTATTATTTACTGCACACGTTCGGGTTGCAGTTACAACACAGGTTCTATAATCGCTGACTTAAGAATACATTGTTGTTAGTAGCAGCGACTTAAAAATAGAAAATTTATAGGGAGTATCGTATGTTGGGATTCGACTCAAACGACATTGACGAGACTTTTATCGGCAAGCGTATTACCGAGTTGAGAAAGCGGAAAGGTGTCTCTGAGTATCAAATGAGTTTGGACATAGGACGCAGCAAGAATTACATTCAAAATATTCGAACAGGGCGCTCACTGCCATCATTGCCCGAACTCTTCAACATCTGCTCTTACCTGCAATTTACTCCGAAAGACTTCTTTGACCGCGGTAAATAACATGATTTGACAAATTCCGACACGTTTCGCAAGAAGCGTGTTTTTTTGTAAATTCAGCACTATCTCAAAAACCAAACCCTCCTCACCAATCTCACTGTTGCTTTATTATCAACAACAACCGCATTATAAAGTGCGGATATATACTCATAAACCATGCCGTGCTCGGCACTTGTCAAGTCCGAATTACCAAATTCAAGCTTTTCAAATATCGGCATAACCGCACTAAGCCCAAAATCGCCGAGTGGCATCTCTTTATCAACGCGTTCCCCGAACGTTAGAGGGGGTTCACCGTTAAGAGCTTCAATTCCCGCAACCTTCAGCAAACGGAACATAAAACGGTACATCTCGGCAGCGGTTTCGTTGCCGACTGTATTTTTATACCGTGCAAACTTTGAAATTTCGGCGTTTCTGAGAGAGTGCGAAAATGCCGAAACCAACAGCACCAATAAAAGCAAACTCCCCGCCACTATGACAATCGCGGTAATTGTCCGTGCATTCATACCCGATGTATTGGATTCTGTCAGGGCGGCTGTCTCGGGCAAAGTGGTGACAGGCGGCTCGCTCTCAATCGGCGGATGAGAAGTTTCCGAAACAGGTAACGTAGCAGTCGCTGTCTCGGAATATGAATCATCGGCGACATAATCGGCAAGCTCCTGCCCATGCGCCCCGCCCGTCGGGTCAAAAGGAAGCCAGCCTATCCCGTCAAAATAGACTTCAACCCATGCGTGAAAATCCCGCTCGGCAAACTCCTGAACTTTGCCGTCATTTTTGACGGTGACAATTCCCGTGACATAACGCGCGGGGATACCGTATTGCCGCATAGCGAGCGTCATCGCAGTAGCATACATCGCGCAATGCCCCTGCCCCGTTTCAAAGAGGAAATTGCCGATTGTCGTGTTATCCCCGGCATTGTTGTCGGTTTCGAGTGAATAGGTGTAGTTTGCCCGCAAATAATTGTGAACCCGCTGTGCGTAATTCAAAAAATGTGTATATACGAACGGAATGTTGAGCGATGAGTACAAGTCAGATTCGCGAACCCCAATCGGCGGACGCGAACCCGCGAACAAAGAGGCAAAATCATCTATGCCGCGTATTTCGCTTTCTCGTACAAGCTCGGCAAACCTGTCCATGTTTTCAATTTCACTTTCGGGAACATGAGTATAAACTTCATGGATAAAATTACGATAATCCATAACCTCGGGTGTTAAATCTACCAAGCTCGCTTCGGAAATATAGTGATACGCCTGCGAAATTTCAAAAAATTTGCTCATTCGCGGGTATATTACTTCAAATTCAGTCCGCTTGATTTTATTATTAGCCGCCCTTATATAAGTGTCCAAATACCATCTGTAGTCGGTGTTGAATTTAAATCCGGTATAATCAAGCGGCTGAGTCGGTAAAAGCAAAAACCCGGTACGCCTTAAATATTCAATGCTTATATTTTGGATACCCATGACATATTCGCCGCGGTAATACCCATCCGACATTTGTCGAAACAGTTGATACTCCGATTCGGGCGAGTAATACTGTAAAAGTCTAATCAAATTGCGATAGCTTTGAGAGTCTTGCGTAATGCTCCATTCACTACCCGTAAAATCAATTCCGATGCCGCCGCGAAGAAAGATTTTTTCGGAATCATCTTCAAGTCTTACCCTGATAATAGGCATTTGCCCCGTAGGAGGATTGTCGAGCGAAATCCCCTGCGATATTTCTGTGTTTGAGCTTGAAGCAATGTTTGGGAAATACCCGTTATCTTCAATAGGGGATGCCCCGCTGAAAAAATCAACAGTCGACTGCCACATATTGCTAATCGAGTCGATAATAGCCCGATAGTCAAACTTGATTGCCCCCGGGACTGCGGAAGACGCGGTAAAAGCCGCAAAAATTGCAATAGCGAGTGTGAGCAACGAATTGCGGCTGTATTTATAAAAATGCGGTATCCGCCCGGGTGCAATTTTGTAAAAAGGCTCTTTGCTTTTCGGCGGCATTTTCTTCGGCTTTGCGTGCCTGAGTTCTTCTACGCTCTCTTGGGTAAGCCCTTCTTTATTTTCTTCGTTAGGATGACACAACCTCAAAACTCTGCCCATACTTTCCCATGCGTGAGCGACCCACATGGAGTAAATACCGAGCATTCCCGCTAACATTATTTCCATTCCCACGGCATACCCCGCTATTTCCGCCCCGAATGCAGGGGCAGCCGCAAAAACGGCGGAAACAAGTATAATCCCGATAAAACGGCTGCGTGCCGCAAGCGTAAACCCAAGGGATATTAATATACATATCATCAAAAATGCCGATGATACATAATCGCTGTTATCTAAAAGGGTTTGCAGGGGAATACGCGCATAATGGGCAGTTGTGAGAAGGCGGCTGTCCAATGTATAAAAAATGTGGTCTGAAAAAAACGCCAAATTACGGACGACATTACGCCCCCAAAGCATAAAGAAAAACAACAACGGAATCAAAATTGCCCGCTTTTTAAAAAATATCAGACCCAAATTAAAAACAATAACAGACGAGATGCTTACAAGAGTTACTGCAAAAAGAGAAACGGGGACACGATAAAGCTGCGCCAATGTAGTGCAAAGCCCCGCAGTCGCCATGCAAACCAACAAAACCTTTACAGCTATTCGGAATACTAATATTGCGCGTGTTTCTTCGCATTCGGGGTTAATGAATATCGGTTTTTTCTTATTTACTTTTTTTATATTTATTTTCATTTTTTAACGCCCTCAATCTCTTCTGTCTCAACTTTACAGATTGTTATTTTTGTATCGGTTTCGATGTATCGGATTAGCTCTTGGTTGTTTAAAACCGACGGGATTATTACTAAAACTACATTTTTTCTGAAAATCAAACCGAGTTCCTGAATTTTTTTGACTAAATCATCGTTTACCGATGCGGTAATTATATAAACAGCGCGTTCATGCCGCATTTCACCGCGGTATTCCTCCAAAAGCTCACTGAACTCGCCGCTGTAAGGCTCGGCGGGCAAAGAAGCCAACGACTTGATTAAATCCCTGTAGTCTTTTAAATCGGCGATGTTTGTTTGCCTTTGGATTTCTTCGCGCCTGTCTTGATACAATAACAGCGCGGAATTTCTGTTTTGCAAAATCAGCCTCAAAACCGATAGAGCAGTCTCAATTACAGCATCGGATGCGTACAATATATCCTCGGCGGTAATCGCACCCTTACTTTCAATAAGACTTCCGGGAGCTACGCCTGTGAAGTCACAAAATACAAGCGCGCAGGAATCGTGGTTGGACTCCATCTGTTTCACAATTAAGTCCCCTTCGGACAGTTTGGCAGACAGCTTCCAGTGAATATGCCGCAATGATTCCCCCTCACGGTATTCGCGCAGGTGAGAGAAATCATCTTTTTTAAAGTCAAAATCATGAGGTTTCGTGAGTGCGGAATCGCTTTCGCTTAAATTATCATCGCGCAGACTGTACAAGTCTGACTCCAACGGATACGCGACAATTGAGAAACGCTCTTTTTTGCGGACTTTAAATCGATATATTTTCAGTATATCAAAAAACTCCGCCTTTTTCAGCCCTATACTGTACTCGCCTCTAAAGCTGACAAAACTTTTAATTTCGAGCGTGACTTGCTGAAAAGGCGAAACCTCAACTATTATCAATTTCGTCTGCGGCAGGTAAACCCCTTTATCCAACACATCAACGTAAACCCTCACCGGTGTCATAGGGAAAATAAAGTTGTTCCTTATGCAAACCTTGAAAACAACCTCATCATTACGTTTTACTTTTGTCGAGTCCGCACCCGGATTAGGATTGAGCATCTCTGCCGAAAATCCTATACGTGATATTAACGCGCCTATGAACGATGCACTGCATATGAGAAACATTGTCAAAAGCAAAAACGGCATAAGGCGGGAATGATAGGTAAAGCACATCACAAACAAGATTATAAATACTATTATAAAAAATATTCGGAATTCTTTCATTAGACCTCCTTGGAAATTAACCGTGTGCGGCTTTGGGAGCAAATTTTTTCGTCAGACAAGGCGATTTTTGTGCGAATATCCGTGCATATTTAAGCAAAAATCAACGCAGTATGGCGGAAAATTTGCCGAAAAGCCGCCGTGCGTTAATTTCCGAGGAGGTCTATTGAGGTTTCCTCGTAAAAGGCGGATTAACTGACCTTGCAATATCATTAAGCACATCAATTTCATAAACCTTACGAATCTTAGCATCCTGCGTGAGGATAAGCCTGTGTGAAAGCACATGGGGGAACATTTGCTGTACATCTTCGGGAATAACATAATCCCGCCCGGACACAAATGCGCAACTTTGGGATGCACGCATCAGCATAAGGCTCGCACGGGGACTCGCCCCCAACATTACCGCCCTGTGACTGCGGGTAGCGGAAACAAGCTTGACGATGTACTCATATATGCTTCCTTCAATATTGATTTTGCGGACTCCCTCAATTATTTCATTAAGCTCGTCCTTTGAGCATATGGGTCTTATTTCCGAAATAGGGTTTTGCAACCGACGCTCGGTTATAATGTCGATTTCCTGTTCCAAAGTTGGGTATCCCATTGAAATTTTCATAAGGAATCGGTCAAGTTGCGCCTCGGGGAGCGGGTAAGTCCCCACGTATCCCACTTCATTTTGAGTGGCAATCACCATAAACGGTGATGGCAGCCTGTGTATTTGTGAATCAATCGTGACCGTCTGCTCCTCCATAGCTTCAAGCAGGGCGGATTGCGTTTTCGGAGATGTCCTGTTGATTTCATCGGCTAAGAATATATTGCACATTACCAAACCCTGCCGATATTCAAATTCGTTAGTCTCTTTATTAAACATAGTAAACCCGGTAATGTCGGATGCCATGACATCGGGTGTAAACTGCACACGTTTGCAACTCAGACCCATTGACCTTCCTAAAGCTGTGGCAAGTGTGGTCTTGCCGACTCCCGGAACGTCCTCAATAAGAACGTGTCCGCCGGATAAAAGCGCAATCAGCAACAGCTTGACTACACCTCTTTTGCCGACGATTACTTTTTCTACCTCATCTGCAATTGCACGTATTTTTGTATAATTTTCATTTATTTTCAAATTTTTACCCTTGTCCTTTCTGCTTCCTTTTCTTCGCTTTTATTTAAGGTAAATAGTACTTTCGCCGTCATTGGAAAAGCAGGGCATGACCTCACGAATCCGCGGTGAATCCAAGCCGCCGCGAACCAAATCCCTCAATACAGTTCCGCGGTTACACCCGTGAATAATTAGCAATTTTTCAGCCCCTTGCGGAGCGCGTTTTAACTCAAATTCAAGCTGACGTTTAGCCCTTTCGGGTGTAAACCCGTGAATGTCGATTGTCTTATAAGGCTTTTTCAAGCTTTTACCCCTTTCCCTCCTACACAGCTACGTTATAAAAGCTTGTTTTCCCATTTACCAAGGAATATTTTCAAGCTTTTACCCCTTTCTCTTCTACACAGCTACGTTATAAAAGCTTAATCGCTCAACAATTTTACGTTTAACAAATTAACATACTGTGGCATTTTTAAGGTTAGCTTCCCCGTTCCTTTGAGCGGAGTTTTGAACCTGCACCTGCGTTTTTTGAACTCGGTAGGGCAGGCGGCGGCGGGAATCTCAATTTCCCCCACCAAACAATCTTTTGCATAAACAAGTATTTTCCCCTCATTCACATCTATAGAAGCGGAAACCTCAACCCCGGTTGCTCCCGCAAGCTGAACATCGTAATAATCAAGCGCACTGCTCCCGTTAAAAGCCGATGCGTGTACGTAATGCTGTTCCCGTTTCGGTTCATAGCGTAAAGTAACTGCCCGCTTGTTGTCGTAATCAACCGCCGGAGTAACTTTGCTCATATTGCGGGGCGGGATTTTTTCGCCGAGAATTTGCACAGTTGCCGAACAGCGAATATCCTTGCTTGAAGCTCCGGCATAAAACTTATACGCACCCGACTCCACAGTGAATTTTTGCCTTGTTACATCCCAAAAACGCAAACGCGACAATTCAAATACCAACGATATTTCATAAGTTTGCCCCGGCTCAAACCCCTGCCTTATAAACTCGCAGAGTTGCTTTTTAGGGCGTTTTACCCGCGGATTCAATGCCGTGAAATAAATCTGTACAACTTCCTCACCGTAAACATCTGAAGTGTTCTTAACCTTGAGGGTTACTTCAATATTCCCCGATGCAGTATCTCTGACTTTAAAGTCAGAGTATCGGAATTTTGAATAAGACAACCCGTGTCCGAAAGGATAAAGCTCATCACCTTCAAAATAGAGGTAGGTTGAACCTGCACTCATTATATCATAGTCCTTAATATCGGGCAGGTCGTTTTCATTTTTATACCATGTCTGCGGGGTGCGTCCCGCAGGGTTGTATTTGCCCAATAACACATCAGCCATTGCATCCCCCGCTTCCGGACCGCCATGCGCCGTATAGACTACCCCGGGCAACTCATAATCAAGAATTGCATAAGGGTAAGAGCTTGTAATGCTCAATACCGTGTTTTTGTTGGCATAGCAAACAGCATCAAGCAAAAACTGCTGCTTAGCCGGCAGGTAAAGCGACTTGCGGTCAAAGCACTCGCGTGCGGGAATCATAGGGTCGTTACCTAAGCAGACTATTGCATAATCCGCCGATTTTGCAAGCTTGGCGGAAACTGAAACCCCATTTTCAACGATTATCTCCTCAAACAATTTTGATGAAATTATTCCCCCGGGTTCTACCTCACACAAACGCCCATTTTCGGCAATTGCTAAGTCTTTATTTCGCCAGCTCTTATAAACAGTATAATTTTCGTATTCATCGGGGCGAATTACGGTACGCCCGAACCACTCAAATGTATTATCGCCCGTTGCGTTAATAAATCCGACAGGCGCGACACTGTCAATAACGCCCTTGTCCTCCTCATCGAGTCGCAAGAGCTTCATTGTTTGCTCGGAAATATATATTGCTTCATTATTTGAATCCCCCGCCCAGTTGACTTTCTTAAAGCGGCAAGCAGCGGTAATTTGACTTGAATCGGCAACGACAGAACCGTCTTTCTTGACTTGCAGATACTTCCCGTTTAAATGCGACTTGATTGCAACAGTGTCGCACCCGTCATGGTAAACAACGCGGTTTTCACCGAGCAATCGGCGCAGCCCGCTTAAAATAGTGGTGTTATAGTCGGACATTCCCGTATACCAATCTTTGTAGCTGTTTTCGGCAAGCGGCCCTACAACGGCGACTGTAATCTCTCCATCGTCTTTTATAGGGAGAATGCCGTTATTTTTGAGCAACGTAATACACTCCCTTGCGGCGCGGGCGTTGACTGCCCTAAACTCGTCACAATCAAGCTTTTCATCCGAAATGTCGTTGTACGGGTTTAATTCCGAATCAGCCAAGTCAAACTCGCCGAGCATGAATCTGCCCGTCAGAACCTCCGAAACAGCATCATCAAGCTCTTTCACTGTGATTAATCCCGATTTTAAGGCTTCTTTTGCGGCGGGAATAATTGTTACATCGGCATCGGTCATGATGTTATTCCCCGCTTTAAGGGCAAGCGAAAGCGTTTCGGAGTGTGACTCGCTGTATTTATGGGCGTTGACATTTTGTACAAAATCGCCGCCGTCGGTTACTGCAAACAACATCCCCCATTCTCGCTTGCACACTTTTTTAATGTCGTTATTAATCATTGCGGGAACTCCCGACAATTCATTATAGGCAGTCATGAGCGAATGCGCGCCTTTGCTTCTAATCGCGGGTTCAAAAGCGGCATAATAGTATTCCCGCAACAATCGCGCATCTACGTTGGCAGAGTCACGATTCCTGTCTTCCTCGTGATTGTTGCAGCAAAAGTGTTTAAGACCGGGTAATACGCGCAGGTATTTTTTGTGGTTGCCGCTCATCCCTTTAGTATAAGCTGCGGACATTTCCCCTGTTAAAAAAGGGTCTTCGCCATATCCCTCTTCATTCCTGCCCCAGCGCGGGTCGCGGCATAAATCGACTGTCGGACCCCAAACCATAAGCTTTGTAACGCACGGCGTTTGAGCGGCTGACGCACATTTGTTGTTGTATATTCGTGTCTCCGTCCCGGCAATTTCCCCCAATTCAAGCATCAGCTCGGTGTTAAATGTCGCCGCCAACCCAATCGGTTGCGGGAATACGGTTGATATTTCACCCGGAACTCTTGAAACATAACCGCGCGCAACCTCTGTCCCAAAGTGACAGGCAGGCAGTCCGAGCCGCCCAACCGCTCTTTGCTTAGAGGGGAGCAATCCGATTTTTTCATTAATGCTCAAACGCGAAACTAAGTCGGAAACCCGCTTTTTAATCGGAATCGAGGGATTCAAGAACGGGTATTTATACTTTTTGTTCATGGTTTTACCCATGCCCTTTCTGCACAAATGTGCCATAAAAATTCGTTTTCCCATTTACGTAGATTTATTTTCAAGCTTTTACCCATGCCCTTTCTGCACAAATGTGCCATAAAAATTCGTTTTCCCATTTACGTAGATTTATCTTCATGGTTTTACCCATGCCCTTTCTGCACAAATGTGCCGTAAGAATTCGTTTTCCCATTTACGTAGATTTATTTTCAAGCTTTTACCCTTTCCCTTTCTGCACTATAACAAAAAATCCTGCAATTGACAGCACGCACAAAATAACAGTTATTACAACAAGCCCGCTAAGCGATTTGGAAGCAAGCTCCTGCATTTCCTTCAAATCCCAACTGCTTTGGACGCTCAAAGACTCCCTGTTCGGGCGATTCGCGGCATACAAAGCGAAAAACTCATCGCCGAACTCGTTTCCGAAATCGGTGCTTAAAGATGTGAATCCGTTTTCGAGTGACTCCATAAGCGCGTTGTTGAAATCGGAGAGCTTTAACTCTGCCTCAATTAAATTGGTATATTTTTCCTCTGTTTTGGCATTAAGCGCGATAGATGCCGTTACTGAAAAAGTGATTATTGCCGATATAAAAAACCATACTATTATTATAAACAGCTTTTTTGTGTTCCTTTTTGTACTCATAGTGTATTTCTCCTTAAATATTTTTGCAATTATTTTAATGATAGCACAAAAGATAAAAAAAGTAAATACAAATTTGCATATTTAAGAAAAATTTATAACGAATTTTACCTGTGATAATTTCTCCCCGCTGCGTAATAATATTATTGCAAAAGCAAACAGACCAATTCTGAATTAGGCTTTTGTATAATGCTGCGACTTAAAGCAGCTAATTTGGAGGATAATCATGGCTAAAAATAAAGATTCTTTACAGGGATTGAAAATGCAGGCTGCCACTGAAGTAAACGTTCCTTTGAAGCAAAACGGTTACAACGGCGACCTTACTGCTAAACAGGTAGGTTCCGTAGGTGGTCAAATGGTTCGTAAGATGATTGAAAATTACGAAAACGGCATTAGATAAGTAAACGAGAGCTTTTAGCTTGACAAATATTCAACAAGGGCAAACAAGTGCTTTTAGCTTGACGAACTTCTGATTCCGACCTTATAAAACAAGCTTCCGAGTAAAAATTTACTCGGAGGCTTGTTTTTATTCTGAGCAATCAATCGCCTTTTTCCCTATATCAGTCCTGTAATGCGCATCTTTGAAATTGATTTTTTTTACGGCACTATAAGCGGTATCAAGCGCGGCTTGAAGCGTGTCCGCAGTCGCAGTCACTGCTATAACCCTGCCGCCCGCTGTTACCAATTCGCCGTTTTCCGCTTTTGTACCTGCATGGTAAACATTAACATTATCGTCATTAACAGTGTCTAATCCTTTAATTGGGTATCCCGATGAATACTTTTCCGGATAGCCGCCGCTCGCCATTACTATACAAGCGGACTTTTTGCCGGAAAATTCCACATTAATGCCGGCGAGCCGCTCATCCCAAATTGCTTCAATTATGTCAAGTAAATCGGTTTTCAGCAATGGCAGCACAGCTTGCGTCTCCGGGTCGCCGAATCGGCAGTTGTACTCTATAACTTTCGCGCCGCAATCGGGTGTAATAATAAGCCCGAAGTAGATACAACCCTTGAACACTTTTCCTTCGTCCGCCATTCCTTTAACAGTCGGCATAAAAATTTTTTCCATACATTCATCGGCAATTTCTTCCGTATAATACGGCACAGGCGCGACAACACCCATTCCCCCTGTATTGAGACCCTTATCGTCATTGTATGCACGCTTGTGGTCGGTGGAAGCGGGCATTGTCACAATTGTTTTGCCGTCGGTGAATGCCAAAACAGTTACTTCCGCCCCTTCCAAAAATTCCTCAATTACAATTTGCTTGCCCGATTCCCCGAATTTCCCATTTATCATCATGGATTGAACAGCCTCAACCGCTTCCCTTTCGCATTGTGCGATTATTACACCTTTGCCGAGTGCCAACCCATCGCACTTAATTACAGCGGGGTAGGTGTTTTTCCGTTTAATGTAATCAATTGCCTTTTCCGAATCGGTAAATGCCATATAATCAGCGGTCGGAATTTTACGGCGTTTCATAAAATCTTTGGAAAAAGTTTTGCTCCCCTCTAAAATTGCGGCATTTTTGCGCGGCCCGAAAGTTTTAAATCCCGCATCGTTAAGAGCGTCAACCGCCCCGAGGACTAACGGGTCATCGGGTGCGACAAATACCCAATCGGGTTTCAACTCCTTTGCCAAGGCTACTATTCCGGGGATGTCGCGCGCTTTGACATTATGGCAGTCTGCTATAGCACCGATTCCGCCGTTTCCCGGAGTTGCGTGTATTTTTGTCACCCTCGATGACTTTTTCAGTGCAACGATAATTGCGTGTTCACGCCCACCCGAGCCTATTACAAGAATTTCCATTTTTATGACCATGCCACCCCACCTTGCACAAAACCTAATATGTCAAGCAACCTGTCAATGGGCAAATCCCGTTGCACTGTTGCTCTTCTTTGACTTTGCGGCATAGTGGTTCTTCCTTTCTTATTTTTCAAACTTTTACCCTTGTCCTTTCTGAACAAGTCAGTATAAAAGTTTCGTTTTCCCGGTTTAAGCAGATTTATGTGTTCGTTATGCTCGGATTATACCACAGCTTTAGCGTTATGTCAAGTGTTTTTTCATGATTAAAAATTTTTTGAAACTTTTGCCGGAATGTGTTGACAACTCCCCAAAACCGTGCTATACTTAGAAAAAAACTTGTCTACACCTAACAGTTTCATCTGCTAATGCAATGGTTGCCCAGTTTCGCAGACGAAACACTGAAACTAATTAAATGTAGACAAGTTAATTTTACCATTTCGGAATAATAAAATAAAGGAAGTTTGTTTAATGAAAAAGCCTTTTCGCAAGATTTTGTCGTTATTTTTAGTGTGCGTACTTATCGTGTCAACGTTGCCGACTATGATAGTTGAGGTTGGGGCGGTTCATCAATGGACATGGATGATATGCGGTAGAGACCCTGTAACGGAGCTTCTTCTTAGTAGGAGAGAGCACGGCTTTGACTGTTGCGACCACGGTTTCGGCTTACATAAAGGCATTGATCTTGACAACAGACATGGTGTACCCGCTGGGGCTGTTGTTTGTTCTGTAGCAGGTGGAACAGTTATAGAGCGAGGATGGAGTGACACTCTCGGATACTTTGTTACTATCGACCACGGCAATCAAGTTTTTTCAATGTATGGTCATCTTAGTTCAATTTCAGCCCCTCCAAGATGGGAGCGTATCGAACAAGGGTGGGAGGTTGGCAGAGTTGGACGTACCGGTAGCGGTAGTGGCAATCACGACCACTTGCACTTTGAAGCAAGAATTGGGGGAAATAGTCGTAACAACGCTGTTAATCCGTTGGATTCCTCACGGTTTTCTTGGCGTAGATGTGATACACCCGAACCAATACGAGAACGCCCCACAACAAGTGCAAATATTCCAAATGGCGTATATTCTATTCAAGGCAGAGGTTCGGGCAAATTTATTTCTTCGACAATGGGCTTAAATAACGGTGCGGAGACAATTATCCATGAATCCAGCGGTGGGAACGGTGTCGTAGGTGCAGACCAAATTTTCCGTTTAGAACGCCAAAGCAATAACACATATAAAATAACCTCTGTGCATAGCGGTAAAGTTTTGGATATTCAAGACGGAAGTGATTGGTTAGGTGCGAGAATTCATCAATGGGACTGGCACAGCATTGATACTCAACGGTGGTATATTGTAGATGTCGGAGACGGCTATTATAAGTTTGTTTCACAGCATTCCGGATTTGTAATGGACGTTGACGGCGGCGGAACAGAAAACTTTACAGCTATTCAACAGTGGGCATGGCATGGCGGCGACGGTCAGCAATTTAAACTGACACTTGAGCCAACGATACGCATTCAGCCCGCAACAAGTGCAAACATATCTAATGGCACGTATGTAATTCAAGGCAGAGGGTCAGGAAAATTTGTTTCTTCCACAATGAGTTTAAGCAATGGCGCGGGAGCTATTATCCATGAACATGGAGGGGGAAACGGTATTTGGGGCGGAGATCAAATTTTTCGTTTAGAGCGTCAAAATGATAACACTTATAGGATAACTTCCAATTATAGTAATAAAGTGTTGGATATTCGTGACGGAAGCAATGGTTTGGGGGCAAGGGTTCATCAATGGGACTGGCATGGCACTGCTCATCAGCGATGGTATATACAAGAAGTCGGTGGAGGCTATTACAGATTTGTTTCTAAACAGTCGGGGTTGGTAATGGACGTTGACGGCGGAGGAACAGGAAATTTTACGGCTATTCAGCAATGGGAATGGCATGGTGGTAACGGTCAGCAATTTAGACTGATATTAGTTTGCAGAACTTGCAAAAAAGAATTCTGTGAATGCCCGAACTGTAACATATGCGAAGACAGCGGCGAGCATTGCATAGATTGTTGCCCTAATACTTACTGCTTAATATGCCTTCCGTTTACGCATGGTTCTCTTTACCTCACCATAGAGAACAACATAATCGAAATCCACAATGTCGCCTATTCTACGGCAATATCTACTAAAGGCTTATATATCACCGATGACGAATCTGACCTATTTAAGTGGCAAATGCCATCGTTTATTATAAGAGCGGGCGAATTCATTTTGATTAACGGAATAGAGGACAGTCTTGAGCCTGTTCTAAAAAGAGGACGTACTAACTTCGATGTGGCATTGACGGAGAGATTGCTCTTAACCGATGCGACTGGAAATATTTTGAGCGAATGGGAATCGCAGTAACCAAGTGTAAAAATATGAAAAAGGGCATTCCGCTTGGAAGACCTAACTTGTCGCTGTCGCTTTTTCATGATTGGAGCGAAAATGTATGGCAATATGATACAGGTACACCCGCACATAGACGCACCCCGCACTTCGTAATCGCTTATCCAAACGGCAAACCTTCTTTTAAAGAGGGAGAACCCATTCCGCAAGACCTGTCACGTCTTATGACTGTATTCTATTCAAGTGGAATAGGATACCAAAACGTAACAGACGGAGTGCGTTTGAGACATGATTTTTCTGACATTGAGAATCCCCGATTCCAATTATACTCCGGAGTGGGCAAAGCTATTGCCGGGTTAAGTTTTGAAGTAATACCAAAACAACCACCTGTGACACCCATAATTCGTTCAATCTTTGTTTCAACTCCTCCGTCAGATATTAATTATTCGGAAGGGGAAACATTTAACCCGGCAGGAATGGCTGTAAAAGCAGGATATGACAATTTTTCAACACAAGAACTATCCTCGGTGGATTATACGATTACACCTGACAGACCGTTGACGGCGGCAGACACGGAAATCACTATTTCCTTTGGGACGTTTGTAGCCACCCAATCTATAACAGTTTCATCGTCAACACAATCAACTACACCGTCAACCACATCCGAACCGCCGGAGACTACTACAGAACCGTCAACAACAACCGAACCAACCACTACCACCGAGCCTATCACTACAACAACACACACTCCGACTACTACCACAGTTGCGACTACGACTACACTCGCTACTACCACTACCACAGTTGCGACTACTACCGAGCCTATTGACACAACATCGGCGACTGCCACTACCGCACCTACTGACACAACACCGCCGACTACCACAACAGAGCCGCCACTTGACTTTATTCCGGGGCGAGTCCTCAGCAACGACACCGAGCCGACCATTTTCGATGCCCTCGAAATCCTCAAACACCTCGTAGGCATGGACGGTGTGATTAAATCGGGCGGACGTGATTCCCGTGCATGGAATGCGGCGTTGATTACGGCTGAGTCGCAAGCAAGCGGTACACCTACTATATTTGATGTGTTAGAAATATTGAAGTATTTGGTGGGGATGGAGAGTGCTGTAACCGGGTGATTGATAAAGGAATATGAACTGCATAAGGCGACTATAACATCGTTGAGACGTTATAGTCGCCTTTCAATAATATTGTATCAATTTAATGTAAAATATTTTATTCCGTTTCTAATATCGACAGAAAAATTAGGATTATTGGTTTTTATTAACTCATTTTGCTCACCAAAATCAAAACTAAACCCGACTTCTCCGGGATATTTACCGGGGTATCCGATAATATTGCAAATTACTTCATTGTCGTAAACAAACATAATTTGGCTCATTCCTTCGCTTGGCATCGTATAAAGTTTATTGCTTTTAAACCCGATTACTTCCTCCATTTTCTCGATAGAAGTATATGGTCCGAAAGAGTATGCATAATCCCAATCAAAAGGGGTTAACTCATTTAACTTAATTTCAATAACCTCATTTGATAATAAAGTTATTGATTTCTTAAAAGCACGCTCATTTATAGATGTTTTTGAAAACGGCTGAACAAAAAGCAAAACAAAAGTAAATATTAGTAAAGCTAATAAGATGAGAGAGAAAATTGTAAGTAGTTTTGCAGTTCCTTTCTTCATAATTTCACCCATACCCCTTCTGCACAAATGTGCCGTTGAAAGGTGTGTTTCCGTATTTACGCAGATTTATTTTCAAACTTATGCGCATTCTTCGCAGACCTCCTGTTATTTCTATTAGACCTCCACGGAAATTAAATCCGTTCTTAATAATACCACACAAAATTAACATTGTCAAGTACAATTTTCAACTTAACCACGTCGCAGAGTTCAAAAAAATTCCTTGACAACTCCACAAAACCATGCTACAATAAAGAAGTAAAATAATACTTAAGGAGCAACTCCATGAAAAAGTACAAAACAATCACAGCAATTATACTCACAATAACAATCCTAATCTCAATCATAACAATCCCGACAACAACAGCAACCCAATACGAATTCACGGTCAACGAAGACAACGCAACAATAGTAGGCTTCGGCGGCAAGCAATGGGCAGTAATCGGCTATGACGGTGACGGCGTTGCAAGCGCAACCAACACACTAACTCTGCTGCTCGCAAACGGGCAAAGCTACGGCACAAGTGCGTTTCGCCCAGGGCAATCGAGCGACCCCGGTGACGGCACAATGAAACAAAATCCCGCCGCAAACGATAGTTGGTGGTACGCCAACAATCCGAGCGATATGACGAACTGGGATAGCCCCAATGAATATCGCGGCAGTACATTACAACAGCAAATGGACGTGATTGCGGACGGGTTGCCCGAAAAAGAAAACGCCTTAATAATTACGCGTAAA